>VFQM010000032.1_pt1 | contig 180846 bp, 159 predicted proteins | sample 3512391 | NCBI WGS metagenome assembly VFQM01 (sample SAMN10412369, study PRJNA504923) | tailings metagenome | isolation source: Replicate 1 from Balatoc abandoned mine | place: Philippines
CGCCCAGACCCGCGAGGCGAACCTGATGATGTTCACCGACATGGCGGGCGGCGGCCCCTTCAAGAGCGGCGCCGATGTGCCCTTCTCGATCCTGTTGCCCGCCTTCGTCACCTCGGAACTGGAAACCGCCTTCCAGATCGGCTTCATGATCTTCCTGCCCTTCCTCGTTATCGACCTCGTCGTGGCGAGCGTCTTGATGAGCCTCGGCATGATGATGCTCTCCCCGACGATCATCTCGCTGCCCTTCAAGCTGCTGCTGTTCGTGCTGGTCGATGGCTGGGCGCTCTTGATGGGCAGCCTTGCGCTGAGTTTCTCCACATGACCGAGGATGCACAACTCCTCGCGCTCGCCGACCAGACCCTGTGGGTGACCGCGCTGATCGCAGGGCCGGTGCTTGTCGCGGCGCTGGTCGTCGGCCTGGTGGTCGGGATCATTCAGGCCGCCACGTCCGTCAACGAGCAGACCCTCAGCTTCATTCCCAAGCTCGCCATCACCGCGCTGGTGTTCGTGGTGCTGGGCGCGGCGATGATGGGGCTGCTCGCCGACTTCACCCGCGAGATCATGGCGCAGATCGCCAATCTGAGCGCGTGAGGCGCGCGCGATGAACGTCCTCGATTTCGGCTTCGGCAGCATCGAGGCGCAGCTGTGGCAGATCTTCTTCCTGTCGATCCGCTGCGGTGCGGCGCTGATGGCGGCGCCGATGGTCGGCGGGATGGCGGTGCCGGCGCCCTTGCGCATCCTGCTGTCGCTGGTGCTGGGATATTTCGTGGCCGCCTGGGTGCCGATCGCGCCTCTGCCCGCGATGATGAGCATCGCCGCGATCATCGCCGTGCTGCATGAAATCGCCATCGGCCTTGCGCTGGGCTTCGTGCTGCAACTCGCCTTCGCCGTCCCGCTGGTCGCCGCCGAGCAGATCGCGGGCACCATGGGCCTTGCCATCGCCACCTCCATCGACCCGGCGAGCGGCGCGCAGTCGGGGGCGCTGGGGACCTTCTTTGGCCTTGTCCTCAGCCTGCTGTTTTACGCCACGGGCGCGCACCTCTTGTGGTTCGAATTGCTGACCGAGAGCTACCGCCTGCTGCCCGCCGGGGGCTTTGCCTTTGGCGCGTGGCGGGGCGAGGCGGTGGTGATGTTCTTCGGACTTGGCCTCGCGACCGCCGCCGCCATTGCCCTGCCGGTGGTGCTGGTGCTGCTGCTGGTGCAGATCGTCACCGGCCTGATCGCCCGCTCCGCCCCCTCGCTGAACCTCTTCGCGCTGGGCCTGCCCGCAGGGGTGCTCGCCGGGGTTGCCGCGCTGATCATCGCCATGCCGGTGATGGTCGGCCAGATGCGGAGCCTGATCGAGGACGCGCTCGATCAGTCCGCCGCGCTGATCGGAGAACCCTGACATGGCTGAAGAGACTCCGGGCGAAAAGACCTTCGACCCCACCCCCAAGCGCCGCGCCGATGCGGCGAAGAAGGGCGATGTCCTGCGCTCGAAGGAGCTTGCCACGCTTGCCGCTACGGGCGCGGGGGCGCTGGCGCTGTGGGGGCTGGGGGCGTGGCTCAACGAGGGGCTCGCCGCCATCGCGCGGGCCGGGTTCAGCTTCGATCGCACTGCGCTGGGCACCTTCACCCCCGGCGCGATGATGGGCGATGCGGCGCTGGCCGCGCTGCCCCCGGTAATGGCGCTGGGCCTGATCGCCGCCGCTGCCACAGCCGTCTCGCAAGTGCTGCTGGGCGGGCAGGACGGGCGTTTCGTGGCGGGGAACGCCGCCTTCAAGGCATCGCGCATCAATCCGCTGTCGGGCTTCAAGCGCATCCTCGGCTGGCAGGGGCTGATCGAGCTCGGCAAGGGCCTTGCCAAGCTTGCCCTTCTGGGCGGGATCGCGTGGGTCTGGGTGAAGGACCATCTGCCGGAACTGCTCGCACTCGGCACCCTCCCGCTCGAAGCGCAGATCGGCGCCGCGAGTGATGCGATCGTCAGCCTTGTCGGGGCGATGCTGATCGGGCTGCTGGTGATCGCCGCCATCGACTACCCCCTGCAACGCTTCCAGCGCGACAAGCGGCTGATGATGAGCCTTCAGGACATGAAGGAGGAGAACAAGCAGTCCGAAGGCTCGCCCGAGATGAAGTCCGCCCGCCGCCAGCGCCAGCGCGATCTGGCGCGCGGGGGTGTGGCCAAGGCGATGAAGGAGGCGCAGTTCGTGATCGTCAACCCGCTGCATTTCGCCGTGGCGCTGACCTATGATCCGGCCCGCGCGCCTGCCCCGCTGCTGCTGGCGAAAGGCCGGGGTGAAACGGCGCTGGCGATGCGCGAGATCGCTGCCGAACAAGGCCTGCCGGTGCTCGAATACCCGCAGCTTGCGCGCGCGGTCTATTTCACCACGCGGCCGAACCAGATGGTGCGCGAGGAGCTTTACGTCGCGCTTGCCTCGCTGGTCGCCTTCGTGCTCGCCCTGAAGCGAGGGAGCCGCCCGCTCCGCCCGGTGGTGGAGGTTCCCGCGGCCCTGCGCTTCGACGGTGACGGGAGGGCGGAAGGATGATTGCATGTCCCCCCGTCCCGGGCTCGACCCGGGACCCCGATTTCCTCGTCGAACCGGCCCTTGGCCGAGGGCAGCGGGGCCCCGGGTCAGGCCCGGGGCGGGGGGAGCTTAAACTTGTCGCCAACCGCCCGTCCTCACGTCCATGACCACGACCTCCGGCTCCTCGATCATCTCAGCTCTCGGCGCAGGAAGCGGCGTCGACTTCATCAAGCTGGCCGAGGATATCTCCACTGCCAGCTTTGCCGTGCAGCGCGACCAGCTGACCGCGCGGCGGACCGCGTTGGAGGCGCAAATCTCCGCCGCGGGGCAGCTGCGCGGGTCGCTCAACGAGTTGGCGAGCGCGCTCGGCGACCGGATCAGGAACGGCGACCTTGCCCCGCGCGGCACGCTCGCCAATCCGGCCGTCGCCGGCGTCACCGTGCCTCCGGGCGGCGCGCCGCGCGGCAACTTCTCGCTGGAAGTCACCCAGCTGGCATCCTCGCAGACGCTGCTGAGCCGTCCCTTTGCCAGCCGCGATGCGCTGGTGGGGGCAGGCACGCTCAATCTGCGCTTCGGGACGATCGCCGGCAACAGCTTCACCGCCGATGCCGCCCGCACGCCGGTCGCGATCACCGTCACCGAAACCGACACCCTCGCAAGCCTCGCCACGAAGATAACCCAGGCGAGCGGCGGGGCGGTGAACGCCTATGTGGCGACCGGCACCGGCGGCGCGCAGCTGGTGATGAAGGGGCAGGACGGGGCGGCAAACGGCTTCGTGCTGGAAGCGCAGACGCCGCCCGCGCCGCCGCCCGATCCGGAACTCGATCCGGAACTCGATCCGGAAGCGGAGCCCGATCCCGTTCCACCGCCCCCGCCGCCCGCAGCGGGCGATCTCGCCTATCTCGCCTGGGCACCCGCCGTCGGCGACACGCTGCGCACCGCCGCAGCGCGCGATGCCGCCTTCCGGATCGACGGGGTGGCGATGACCGGGCAGAGCAACCGGGTGACGGGCCTTCCGGGCGGCTTCGGCCTGACCCTGACCGGCACCAACGCGGGCGCGCCGACCGCGCTTTCCTTCGCCAGCAACAGTGCAGCCGTTTCCGGGGTGATGACCGATCTGGTGGCGGCGCTCAATGATATCGTCGGCCAGCTCAATGATCTGGCGGCGCCCGTCGGCGGGGAACTCGCCAACGATCCCGGCGCGCGGGAATTGCGCCGCGATCTGGCGGCACTGGCCGGGCAGGTGCTGATGCCCTCGGCCGCCGCCGGCGCGCCGCGCACGCTCGGCGATCTGGGACTTGTGCTCAATCGTGACGGGACCTTCCGGCTCGACAGCGCACGGCTGAACCGCACGCTGGAGACCGCGCCGGATGCCGCCGCGGCGATGTTCACCACCGGGGCGACGGGCGTGTTCGCGGCGGTCGACCGGCTGGCGCGCGACACCGCCCTTGCCGCCGATCCCGGTTCGCTCGGCGGATCGGTGCGCCGCTTCCAGACGCAGCTCGAACGCAGCGACGAGCGCCTTGCCCGGATCGCCGAACAGCAGGAGGCCCTGCGCGAACGCCTGACCCGCGAATTCACCGCCTCCGAACGCCGCGTCGCCGCCTCGCAGTCGACGCTGACCTTCATCCGCCAGCAGGTCGACATCTGGTCGGCCCGCGAGCGGTAAGGGGTGCGCGCGATGCAGATGCTCAGCCGGAACCCCGCCGCCGCCTATCGCCGGGTCGCGCTCGAGGCGCGGATCGAGGCGTCGGGCAGCGCCGATCTCACCCGGATCTGCCTGGAGGAGGCCGATGCCGCGCTAGGGGGCGCGCTGATCGCGCTAGACCGGTGCCAGACCCCGTCCAGGGGTGTGCCAGACCCCTCCCAGAACCCCGCGCGAGAGCCGCTGCAACGGGCCCAGACGATCCTTTTGTGGCTGGCCAGATCGGTTGCGCCGGACCATCCGCTGGGGGCGAGCCTCAAGGCTTTCTATGGCGGGCTGGCCGGGCAGATCGCTGGGCAATTCCAACAGGCCGATGCGTCGGCTCTGGCAGGAATACGCGGCGATATCAGGGATATATTGCGGGCTGCGGGGTGACGCAGGGGAATGTTTCACGTGAAACATTTCCCGAACATCAGCCGCCGGCGATGAACTCGGCGATGATCCGGGCCGCATCTTCCGGGTCCTGGAAGGGGTGGAAGTGGGTCATGTCCGGCCGGTGGAGATCGGTCCCCCGCGGGAGAATCCCCGCCAGCCCCGGCCAGGTCGGCGAGCTCTTGAAATCGAACAGGTTCGTGTGCAGCGCGCGCACCACCAGCACGGGGATGTCGACAGCCTGCGCGGCATCATGGATCGCCGCGTTGCTGCGGCTCGTTTCGTAGACGCTGGCCTCGACTTCGGGGGCGCAGGCGAGCTCCAGACCCTCGCCCGAGGCCGCCGGGACAAGGCCGTGGCGGCAATAGGCGGCGAAGACGCGGGGATCGAACAGGACGTAGGGATCGCGGGTCGCGAAGCGTTCCATCATCTCCTCGGGCGAAGCGAAGTCGCGCTTGCGGCGGGCGGTGGGGTGGCGGTTCTCGGCGGAGAAAACCTCCTGGTCCGGGCCATAGGCTTCGGGCGCGAGGATGACGGGATCGAACAGCACGAGGCGGGCGAAGGCTTCCGGGTGGTCGGCAGCGACCTGGAGGAGCGTGTGCGCCCCCATTGAATGGCCGATGCCGACTGCTCCTGTGATGCCGCTTTGGGCAAGGAATTCAGCAACATCGTTCGCCAGAATGCGCCAGTCGGCGATTGGTCCAGCGCGCGAGAGGCCGTGGCCGCGCAGATCGATTGCATGGGCGGGATGATCGGGAAACCGGGCGATGACCGGGTCCCAAACCCGCCCGTGAAAGCCCGTCGCATGGGCAAAGACCAGCGGTGCGGCGCCGCCTTCTGAGGCCCACTCGTGGACGGCAAGGTCGATGTCGCCGAGGGGGTAGAGCCGGGTCGCGGGGTCGGGGCGGGCGGTGGTCATGCCAGCCCCCAAGAGCATCGCGCGCGGGGTGTCAATCGCGCGCTTTTGTCAGGCGGCCGGGGCAGGGTCGGGCTCGCCCCGGTTGCGGGCGAAGTGCAGCGCCTCGGCGATGCGGCCGGGCGCGATCAGGTTGAGCGCCCCGACATAGAGCGCCACGCCGAGCGGCACGGTGATCGCCAGCGCCAGCAGATCGGGCACCGGCGGCAATCCGCGCATCGCCAGCGCCACGCCGCCCGCCATCGCCAGCGCGGCTGCCAGCGGCGGGAACACCGCCTGCACAAGTCCGCGCAGCGTCAGCCCGATGATCCGCCCCGAGAGGCGCACCGTCGCCCCGGTCAGCACCGCCATCCCGCCGAGCCAGCCCCAGGCAAACCCCATCAGCCCCCAGTGCGAGCCGATGAAGAAGGCACACGTCATCACCACGCTGCCGATCATCGTGATCCTGAGCGCCGCGAGCGGCACGCCGCGCGCGTTGGTGGCGGGGGCGAACAGGATCTGCAAGGTCATCAGCGCCATCGCCGCCGACAGGATCGGCAGCAGCGGGACGATCTCGAACCACTTTTCCCCGAGCAGCACCGGCACCAGCGCGGGCGCGACCACGGCAAGACCGGCATAGGCAGGCAGGGCGATCAGCATCACCAGCCGGATCGTCGCCAGCAGGCCCGCCGCACCAAGGTCCGCGCCCATCGCTCCAGCCGCGCCTTCCGTGCCCGACCCTTGCGCGTGCTGGCGGGCATAGGCGGCATAGGCGACCTCGTTGATCGGCGGCACGAACTTGGCGGCGAGCAACTGCGCGAGGAACAGCCCGGTGGTGTAGACGCCCAGCTCGTGCGGATCGAGCACGCGGCCCGCGATCATCACGTCGGCCTGACTCTGCACGAACCAGAACAGCTGGGTGGCGGTCATCACCCCGCCGAAGCCGGCGATGTGCCCCGCTCCGGCGAAGCGGAAGCTGGGTCGGATCGGGGCTCGGGCGGCGCGGGTCATGCCGATCGCCTCGGTGACGAGGATCGCCAGAGGCGCGGCCACCAGCGTCCATACCCCCCAGCCCGACAGCGCACCAGTCAGCGCGGTGCCCGCCCCGGCAATGGCGGCGACGAGCCGCACCCGGGCGGGTGCGCGGAAGTCCATCCGCCGCGCGAGGATCGCCGTCGGCAGCGCGCTGAACGGCACCGTCAGGTAAAGCAGCGATTGCACCCGCAGGAGGTCGGCGACCTGCGGCTGTTCGAACCACAGCGCCACCAGCGGCGCGGCAAGGAACTGGATCAGCGCCAGCCCGAAGTTGAGCAGCACCAGCATCCCCAGCGTCTGGCGCAGCCGTTCCTCGGTCACCTCCTCCTCGCGGATCAGCGCGCTGGCGAGGCCCCAGCCGTTCATGGTGCTGAGCAGCACCATCATCACCTGCGCCATGGCGAACAACCCGTAGTCCTGCGGGGCAAGCAGGCGGATGACGATGAGTGTCGAGGCCCAGGACACGATCTGCGTGCCGATCTGGCTGCCCGATCGCCAGATCACCGCGGTGCGGACCTGCGCCGACAGAGAGGGGGCAGGAGCGGGGGCGGGCGCGGCGGTGTCCGGGCGCGGGGCGATGGGGTCGGCCTCAGCCATGCGCCACCTCGCGCGGCGGCAGGGCTTCGGCAGAAGCGGCACTGGCAGAGGCAAGGGTGCCGGGGGCGGGGGGAGGCAGTTCCTCGCCCCAAGCCCGCGCGATCAGCCGGGCGATGCTGCGGCTGCGCACGAACAGCAGGTCGAGCAGGCGGTAACCGGCCACAGCGCCCATCCCTGCCTTGTAGCCGCTGTCGCCCTGCCCCATGTCGAGCGTGCTCTGCCCGGCCGCGACGGCGTCCTCCATCGCGCGGTAGTTGGCGAGCTTGCCGATCCCGGCTTGCTTGAGGTCCTCGGCATAGCTGCCGGCGATCCCGTAACGAACCGGGCCGTCGTCGAGATCGAAGCTGAAGGCGACCGGGCGGTCGTCCAGCATCAGGATCGTGGCGGTGAGGGCCTCGGCAAGCACCGGGTCGGCGAGCACCGTGGTCCAGCGGGCGCGCTGCGCGGAGGTGAGGAACTTGGCGCCGCGGCCATCGGTGGTGCGGCCGACCCAGCTGTCCGCCTCGATCCGGCCGAGGTCCGCGATCACGCCCGCGTTCCACTCCGCGCCGCGCACGTGGCGCCACCGCGGGGTGCCGAACGTCTGAAGCTTGTGCCAGTTCTGCCGCAGCCGCCGCGCGGTGCCGCCGCGCGGCCAGCCTGCGCTGCGGGCCGCGTCGAGATCGACCAACCAGCTCGTCCCCGTCACCCGGGCGAGTACCGTCCAGTTGGCAAGCTGGGCTGCGCCCACCAGCACGGCCAGCGCCGGATCGTCAGCGCGTGCCGGACCGACCCGCCACACCGGGCCAAGGCTGCGCGCCGCCGTGTGGCCGAGCGCGTGAGCCAGTTCGAAGACGTCGCATTCCGGCGCGATCAGCGGGCTGCGCAGCGGCCAGTAGCAGCCGGGGATCTTGCGCGCACCGGCAAGCGCCGGGCCGAAAGCCACCGTCGGGATCGCCGCCAAAGGCTCGCCGTGCGGCCCGGCGCTCTGCAACAGCAGCGTGCGGCCGGGCACGCCGTCGCCGGCGTACCACGCCCTGCGCAGAAAGCCGTAGCCGCCATGATTGCCGCCTGCGAGCACGTCGATCGCGGGCGGAAAGCCCTCGACCGCCGCGACCGTCAACTGGTCGGCTGCAATCCTGGTTTCGAACATCTGCCACCTGCATGACCGGGGACGCGGTCTCGCGGGACAGTTTAAGGCAGGGGCGTAACCAGCCGGTTAACCAAGCAAGGCGCCGCGTTCCCAAACGCCGTGACGCTCCCGGGCGACCTTGCCCGGTGAAACGACCCAACGCGGTCAGCGCGGGCGGGGCACGGCCTCGTGATCGTATGGGCAATGGCGGCAGGCCGAACCGCAGCATTTCCCGCGTCTTTCGTGCGCCAGCCGGGTGAAGACGGTGTAGCCCGTCTCGGGATCGCGATAGGTGGACTCCCCGCGCGCGCAGGCGGCTTCGTGCAGGGCGTGCCAGGCGTGCTCGGTCATGGCGCGCGGGCATAGTGCCAACAGGGCGCCGCGCCAAGAGCGTGGCGCGGATGCCGCATGATACAGAATGTCACGCGCCCGCTTGCCTAGCCGCTTGCGCCCGCGCCGCTTTTGCGCTCTCTCGGCGGCCTGCCACTCACCGGAGAGCCTCCCTTGCGCCTGCTGCCGTTCCTGCTCGCCCTGCTTTTTGCCGTTCCCGCCCATGCCCAGGGCATCCAGCAGACCAAGGGCGATTTCGAGGACAAGTTCCGCCAGCTTGACGAGGTGCTGCCCGATCCGAACACCTATCGCAACGCGAGCGGCGCGCCGGGGCACCAGTACTGGCAGCAGAAGGTCGACTACAGGATCGCAGCGACGCTCGACGAGACAAAGCGCCGCATCACCGCGCGCGCAACGGTGCGATACACCAACAACTCGCCCGATAGCCTGCCGTGGCTGTGGATGCAGCTCGACCAGAACATCTTCAAGCGGGATTCCATGGCCGAGCTCACCGACGCTTTCGGCGGCCCCGGCCGCCGCGGGCCGAAGGTCCAGCTGGGTTCGGGCAGCGAGCCGACCAAGCTTTCGATGGAGGAACTGCGCCGTCAGCAGGCCATGGCCGACAATGATTACGGCTATGATATCAGCGCGGTGACCACGCTGGCGGGGGCAAAGCTGCCGCACACCATCGTCGGCACGCTGATGCGCATCGACCTTCCCGAACCGCTCGCGCCGGGCCAGACCGCCGAATTCGCGATCGAATGGGCCTTCAACATCGTCGAGGAAGACGCGGTCAGCGCGCGTTCGGGCTACGAGCACTTCCCCGATGATCCGAGGAAGGGCGGCAACGACATCTTCCTGCTCGCCCAGTGGTTCCCGCGCATGGTGGTCTATTCGGACTACGAAGGCTGGCACAACAAGGAGTTCCTTGGCCGCGGCGAGTTCACGCTGGAATTCGGCGATTACGAAGTCGATCTGACCGTGCCCGCCGACCACATCGTTGCCGCCACCGGCACGATCCAGAACCCTGAAACCGTGCTGACCGCATCCCAGCGCCAGCGCCTCGAAACCGCCAAGACCGCTGCTGCGCCGGTGTTCATTGTCACGCCCGCTGAAGCCGCCGCCGCCGAAGCGGGCAGCCCCAAGGGCACCAAGACCTGGAAGTTCGCGGCCGCCAACGTGCGCGATTTCGCCTGGGCCTCGAGCCGCAAGTTCATGTGGGACGCGCAAGGGGTGAAGCAGCCCGGCGCCGAGCATGAAACCGTGCTCGCCATGAGCTTCTGGCCCAAGGAAGGCGGCGATCTGTGGCGCAAATACTCGACCGCCGCCGTGGTCCACACCCTGAAGGTCTATTCGCGCTTCAGCTTCGACTATCCCTATCCCACCGCGCAGTCCGTGAACGGGCCGGTCGGCGGGATGGAATATCCGATGATCACCTTCAACGGACCCCGGACCACCCTCAACAAGGATGGCAGCCGCACCTATTCGCTGGCCGAGAAGATGTTCCTCGTCGGCGTGGTGATCCACGAGATCGGGCACATCTACTTCCCGATGACGGTGAACTCGGACGAGCGCCAGTGGACCTGGATGGACGAGGGGCTGAATTCCTTCCTCGATTCCGTGGCGGGCTACGAATGGGACCCGAACATGCCCTGGACCCGCAGCGTGCCGCGCGATCTGGTGAGCTACATGATCTCGAACGATCAGCAGCCAATCATGACCCAGTCGGATTCGATCACCAACCTCGGCTCCAATGCCTACGGCAAGCCGAGCGCCGCGCTGCACCTGCTGCGCGACACGATCATCGGGCGCGAGCGGTTCGACTTCGCATTGAAGGAATATGCCCGCCGCTGGAAGTTCAAGCGCCCGACCCCGGCGGACTTCTTCCGCACCATGGAAGAGGCGAGCGGCACCGATCTCGACTGGTTCTGGCGCGGGTGGTTCTACACCACCGATCACGTCGATATCAGCCTCGATACGATTTACCGGCTGAAGATGGACACCAGGAACCCGGATATCGACCTGCCCCGCCGCCGCCGAGAGAGCGCTGAGGAGCCGGAGCTGGTCGGCATCGGCCTCAACCGCCAGCAGGGCCTGCCGATCTGGGTGCTCGAAAATCCGGGCGTGACCGATTTCTACGACAAGAACGACGAGTTCACCGTCACCCCCAAGGACAAGAAGAGCTACGCCGATTTCCTCGACAGCCTCGCCCCGTGGGAACGCGCCGCTTTCGAGCGGGCGGTGAAGGAGGATGCGAACTACTACGTCCTCAACTTCACCAACAAGGGCGGGCTGGTGATGCCGATCATCCTTGGCCTCACCTTCAAGGACGGGTCGAAGGAGAAGCTGAAAATCCCGGCCGAAATCTGGCGGCGCAACAGCAAGGAAATCGCCAAGCTGCTGGTCTATCCCAAGAACAAGGAACTGGTCGAAGTCATGGTCGATCCCGATTGGGAGACGGGCGATGCCGACCTTGAAAACAACAACTACCCGCGCCGCATCATCCCGAGCCGCGTCGAAGCCTTCAAGGACGAGGCCGCCAAGTCGCGCGTCGGCCGCGACCTGATGGGCGAGGCGGCTGGGGCCGAGCCGGACAAGAAGAAGAAGTGATGCTGCGCCGCCTGCTGGTGCTGCTGGCGCTGGTGCTGACCCCGCTCGCCGGGGTCGGCATTGCCCGCGCGCATCAGCAGAAGATCGCGATCAGCACGATCACGCTCAATCCGCGCAGCGGGGCGATCGAGATCGTGCATCAGGTCCCTGTCCACGATGCCGAGCACGCCCTGCGCGCGCAAGGGACCAAGAACGCAGACATCATCGGCAGCGCCAGCAGCCGCGAGGCCTTTGCCCGCTACGTCACCCGGCGTTTTCTGCTCGAGGTCGACGGCACGCTGGCAGAGCCTGCCTATGTGGGCAGCGAGATTACCGGCGGCAGCCTGTGGGTCTATCAGGAAGTCCCGCCCCCCGCCGACGCGGCGCGGGCGGCGCTGCGGTTCAACTCGCAGATCCTCACCGACGTGTGGGCACGGCAGGAGAACCGCGTCAACATCGGCAGCGGCACAAGGGTGCAGACCTTCATCTTCAAGTCCGGTGCCGTCCCGGCAGACGCGCTGCTGACCCGCTAGCTCAGGCGCGCCGGCGCGTGTCCGTCTCGCCTGAGCCAAAGCGCGCCTGCAGGTCCGCCAGCAGCGCCGGGCGGCCATAGCGGTATCCCTGCACATGACGGCAGCCGATGGCGCGCAGGAAGGTCTCCTGCTCTTCGGTCTCGACGCCCTCCACCACCACGCGCAGCCCGAGCGAGTGGCCCATCTGCACGATCGCCTGGATGATCAGCCGCGACTGGTGATCCTCCCGGATCGCGGCGATGAAGTCGCGGTCGATCTTGACCTTTTCGATCGGGAAGGCGCGCAGGTGCGTGAGGGATGAGAAGCCCGTCCCGAAATCGTCAAGGCAGATCGTGAAGCCGCAATCGTCGAGCATGGCCAGCGACTGGCGCAGGTGCCCGCCTGCGTCGAGCAGCATCGTCTCGGTCACCTCGATGGTGATGTTTTCCGGTGTCAGGGGGCTGTCGTCGATCACGTCGACGAGATGCTGGACGAAATCGCCGCGCCTGAGATCCGCGTCCGTCAGGTTGATGCCGATCCGGGTCTCCGGCCCGAACAGCGCGAGGATCGCCGGACCTTCGGCCACCAGGTTGTCGAGCATGACCCGGCTGACCCGGCGCGACAGTTCGGGATCGAGCAGGGCCGAGAACACCTCGCTTGCCGCAATGATCCTGCCATCCGCGTCGCGCAGCCGCAGCAGCGCCTCGACCGAGACGATCGTGCCGGTCGCGAGCTCGACGATGGGCTGGTAGGCGGCCAACGTCTGTCCGGAATTGAGCGCGCTGCGCAGCCGCTGGATCGCCTGCTGACGTTCGCACTGGCGAGCCTCGATCTGCTGATCCCAGCACACCACCGCGCCGCGCCCCTGTTCCTTGCCGCGGTAGAGCGCAAGGTCGGCACGCCGCATGATCTCCTCGCTGCTTGCCGCCGTCTCCATGCGCGCCACGCCGCAGGTCGCACCGATCTTGAGGAGGGTGTTGCCAAGCGGCGGCATCTCGTCCAGCTCGGCAAGCACATCATCGAGGAACGCGGTCACTGCAGCAAGTTCCATCTGCGGCGGAAACAGCAGGGCGAATTCGTCTCCGCCCCACCGCGCAAGGAAAACGCCATCGGCCGTGCGCAGCTGCAACTGTGCGGCGATGGTTTCCAGCACCCGGTCACCCACGAGGTGGCCGAGCGTATCGTTGACGTCCTTGAACCCGTCGAGATCGAGCAGGGCGACGGTCACCGCTTCGCGTTCGACCCGCTGCATCGCCGCCGCCAGCCGCCGGTCGAAGGTCGCGCGGTTGAACAGGCCGGTCAGCCGGTCGCGTTCCGCCGCGCGCTTCAGGGCGACATTGCGCAGGTGTTCCTCGGTACAGTCGAGCACCACGCCCGCGACCGAATTGGGCACGCCGTCGACATCGACCCTTTCGCCCATCACGCGGATGCGGCGCGGTTCGCCGTCGCGGCGGCGGATCAGGGTCTCGAAGGTGAAGGGTGAGCCATCGGCCACGGTCCGTTCGAGCTTCGCGACGACCATCTCGCGGTCCTCGGGCTCGTAGAGCGCGATCGCTTCGTCGACGGACATGGCGCGGCCCGGTTCGACCCCGTTGATGGCATAGACCTGATCGGACCAGAACAGCTCATGCGTCGCCAGGTCAACCCGCCAGCTGCCGACATTGGCGGCGCGTTCGGCCTGGCGGAAGATCCGGCTGGACTGGCGCAAGGCAGCATTGGCATGGCTCAGGGCGCGGGTGCGGCCATGCAGCGCGATCGACTGTTCGGCAAGCTCGGCCAGCATCGCCAGCGGCGCGATCTGGTCGGACCGGAAAGTGGCCGCTTCGGGCGAAATGCCGCACAAGGCCCCCAGCACCACCCCATCCTCGCCGCGGATCGGCACGCCGACATAGGAACGGATGAAGGGCGGGCCGGTGACCAGTTCGTTTTCGGCAAGCCGCGGATCGTGCCGCGCATCGGCGATCAGCAGCGGCCTTTCGTCGATGACGCAGATGGCGCAGAAGGAATCCTCGATGCGGGTCTCGTAAAGCTCCGTCCCGGTCCGTCCGAGGAACCACTGGCGTTCCCCCTCCACCACCGAAAGCAGTGCGATCGGACAGTCGAGCATGGTGCTGGCGAGCAGGGTTATGCGCGAAAACAGGTCACGGTCGGGCACCGCATCCAATCCGAGATTGCGGATGGCATCCAGGCGTGAGGGTTCCGTCACGTCCGCCAGATGCGCTTGAAGCCCTTAACAAAACGTGCGTCGGAAGGGCCGTAGTTGTGCAAGGCGAAGCGGCCAAGCGGGGACCTTGCGGCACAGCCTGCCTTGGGGCCGGCCCGGTGCCCGACCATGTCCGAAAGTGGCGCGCGACGCAGTCCGCAGCGAACCGTGCTCTTTGCTGTTCCTGCGGGATTTCCCTGATTTTGGGAGGCTCACCGGCGAATGAGCTCCGTTCACAGCCTTAATTATGTGCGCAAGTGACTGTGAAATGCAATACTAAGTCTTTCCGTGCGGTTCTACTAATGAGAGAAACAGATAGTTCATCTGGTGAATAAATTGGAAATAAAATTCTGATAAAAGTAAATCATCGTTTCAGTTTTTTCTGTTGTCGAGCTTCTTTATGGCAAATATAAAATCCACTTCAAAAAAAGTTGTTGCAATTACACTGCATGAATTATGATTGGTAAATGATGTGGCGGTGAGGAGCAATCTATCCGGCAAAGATTGTAGATCCCTGGATGTCAACGATCTTTCGAGCAATCGCTTCGGGCAGGAAAGTCATGAGACGAGCAATAAGGCGATTGTCCCATCCATGAATTACTGAGACCTGCCCCCTTTTTGCTGCTCCAATGGCCTCCCTTGCCACCTCGCTTGCCGCCATGAAGCGGAACCTCTGGATCTTGTCCATGTTTAGCTTTCCGCCGGCATGATCGAGAATTTCCGAGGTTGTCATGCCCGGACAGGATGCCGTCACCGTAACATCGTCACGCTCGAGCTCGGCGGCGAGCGTTTCCGAGAACTTCACAAGGAGTGATTTTGCGCCTGCATACAGGCCGTTGTATGGTGCGCCGGGAAGATACGCGGCAAGTGACGCCACGTTGATCACATGAGCCGGCGCTGACGCTTTGAGCAAAGGAAGCAATGCATAGGTAAGTTCTACCGGGACTTCCGCCATGACCCGAAGGAACGATTTATGTTGATCCCAGGGAACGGCATCGAACCTGTCGGCGAAGCCATATCCCGCGTTATTCACCAGGAACTTCAGCGGCCCTCTGCCCGCACCGACAGCCTCCATGATGGTGGAGGTTGAGGCGGCATCGCTGAGGTCCACCTGGATGACTTGCACCCGAATTCCGTGTGCACGTTCCAGCAGTTCCGCCAGTGCCTGAAGCCTGTCGAGCCGGCGCGCGACAAGAAGCAGATCAAGACCAAGTGCGGCCAGTTGATACGCGAACGCCTCGCCGATGCCGGATGAAGCCCCTGTTATCACCGCGCGCCCGGCACCGGACCTCTCTGTGTTCTTCATGGGAAGCGTTATCTCTTGAAGGTTGTACGATCTGCTACTTGGTTGCTGCCGTTCCTGAGAGAGCTCCATCTATCACGCAGACCGATTACCGGTCGAAGCGAGTCCGGATCGAGAAGCGTCCACGTCGGAAAAAACATGGGCCGAGGCGATCAGACACCTCGGCCCGATCCCCTAGAACTTCACCCCGATCGAGCCGCCCAGCGTCCTCGGCGGCAAGAAGGTGACGCCAATGGCCTGAGCGAAGGGCAGGTATGCGCTTGCCGCTCTGACGTCCACGTTGAACAGGTTTCGGGCGAACACATCAGCCGTCAGGTTCCCATCGGGCGAAGTCCAGCGCAGCACCGCATCCACGTTCCAGTACGCTGACTGTTGATCCTGCGGCTTGCCGAAGGCGCGAAGAAGGTAGCGGTCGGTCCAGGTCACGTCGATCCGCGGAGCCAGGCTACCGACGCTCGCGGTTTCGTAGGTGTATTCCACGCCGAGGCTTGCGGAGAACTCGGGAGCAAGTGATTGCCGGCCGCCGCTCAGATCCACTTCGTTCAGACAGGCTGGCGGTATCGCTACGGTGGGAGCGTCACGGGGCACCGAAGCGCACCCTGGGACAGATGTCTTGATCGGATCGAACGGGTCGACCGACCTGTAGGACTTGAACCGCGCATCGAGGTAGGTGAGCGCCGATGTGAGCTGCAACCCGTGCACCGGCGTAGCCTGCAATTCGACTTCGGCGCCCCAGGTGCGCGCGCGTGCCGCGTTCTGGACGAGCACCGATGGCGCGCCAGGCAGAAGCCCATCGGTGTAGATTCCGACCTGCAAATCTTGCTGCTGGTAGTGAAAGCCGGTGAGGTTAAGGAGCACCGAGCCATCAAACAGGCGGTTTTTCAAACCGACTTCGTAAGCCCAAATGTACTCCGGGTCGTAGGCGGGCTGGTTCAGCCCGAAGCCGCCGGCCTTGTAGCCTCTCGTCGCATTCACGTAGAGCATGCTGCGCGCGAAATCGAACTCCGCGCCGATCTTGCCGGTCAGGGCATTCCACGAACGTTTCCCGGGGATCGTGACATTGACCGGAGCGGGCAGGAACGGGCTCGTGATCGTGAATGCCTGAACCGACTCCTTGGTATCCCGCGTGAAACGTCCACCAGCGGTCAAACGCAGGCGATCGGTTGCGGACCAGGTCACCTGACCGAATGCGGCATAGCTCTTGGCGTCGACCGTCATCCGGATGTCCGACCTCGAGGCGACGTTACCCGACGGCAGGAAGGAGTCGAGAACCGGGCTGCCGAAGTTGTCCTCGTGAATGAAGAACAGGCCAGCCTGCCATTGGATCGCCGAATCCGAGCGCGATACGAGCCGGGTCTCCAAAGACTTCTGCGCGAAATCGAACGTCGTATTCAGGAAGGTCGCGCGCGCGCTTGTCCGGTCGGCATCGGAGATATTGAAGACGTCCGACTGCCGGTAGGCTGCCGCGGTGGTCCACTCGGCTTCACCAAGCAGCGGAATGTCAAGCCCGTCGACCGCGAGCGCAGCACTCGCCCCCCATCCGTCGGTTCTTGCGACCTGCTTCACATCGAGTCGGGTAACCATCGGCTCTTCGGGTTCGGGCAAGGCGCCAAAGCCTAACGGCGGGGGAAAACTGTAGGCGGGGTTCCCGAAGGCACCAACCGCTTCCTCGCTGGAGCCGGCTGCCCGCACGCCTTCGTAGTCCGCCCGCAGGTCGAGCCGGACGTTGTCAGAGAACTGGACCCGAAGGTGCCCGGACACAGTGCGCGTTCCCGCATCGGAGAGGTCTGCGCTGCCATCAGGAAAAGAGAGGTTTCTCACGAACCCATCGCGGTCTTCCCATGCACCGCGCACACGCAGCGCAACCTTCTCGCCTAGCGGGACATTGACCACGGCTCTGGCGCGTCGGCGGCTGTAATTGCCGAGCAGAAAATCGGCACTGCCCGAAGCCTCGCCCAGTTCCGCCTCCTTGGTGATGATATTGATCGATCCGCCCGTGGCATTGCGTCCGTAGAGGGTGCCTTGCGGGCCTCTCAGTACTTCGATGCGCTCGATGTCGAAAAAGGCCAGGTTCGCTGCGTTGGTTCGCGCCTGATAGACACCATCGATATGCAGGGCGACCGAGGGGTCGCCCCCGATCGTGGTGTTTCTCTCGCCGCCCACGCCGCGGATTGTGATGAAGCCTTGCTGGACTGTCTCGTAGAACCGCAGGTTCGGCGTTGCGAGCGCGAGGGTCTCAATGGTCTGGACGCCGCGTGCATCGGCCAGTTCCCCGCTCACCACGGCAATCGCCAGGGGTGCTTTCTGTACACTGACTGCGCGTCGTTCGACGGTAACGATGATCTCGTTGGTCTCAGGTGCTGCTTCGTCCGCAGTCTGGGCCCAAGCGCTTTGCGCCGTAACGCCAGGCACCAAAATAGCAGAGCAAATCAATAACATACGGTAAGTGGCCATGGCCTTCATCTTCCCCTCCAGAAATCACTCCCGGCCGCACTATGACGCGGTCTCGACGCGAATCTATATGAGACGTACTCTCATTTAATGCAAGGCGATCTACGCGTGAGCGTCAGACTTTTCAAGATATGCATGAGATGTAACGAGAATCTGAGAAGCGGCTGCGAGCGGATGGCGATGGGCTTGACAATATGATTTTATCACGCATTTAAGCGGAGGGATGATGCTTCAAATGGTGTGAAAATGACAATCGAGTCGACCACTTCGATCTTCACTGATGGCAGGACTTACAATGCCTTCCAGCCCGTCGACATAGAAAGCGGCTTGCTGGAGAAACTGTACGAGCTGACCGCTCTCGCTCCGACGAGTGCAAACACCAATCCCGGGCGATTTGTTTTCGTAAAATCCCCTGAGATGAAGGAAAAATTGGCAAGCTGCGCAGATCTAGCCAATCAGCCGAAGATCTTGTCTGCTCCGGTTACAGTCATAGTTGCTGGCGATACTCGGTTCTACGAGTTCTTCCCGCAGCTTTTCCCTCAACGTGCCGAGGCGGCTGCCATCTTCGCGAGCAATGATGCCCTGCGCTCCGACACCATGGACCGAAATACGGTCCTTTCCGGCGGCTACATGATCTTGGCGGCTCGTGCTTTGGGGCTGGATTGCGGACCGATGTCGGGCTTCTCACGCGAAAAGTGCGACGAACTCTTCTTCCCCGACGGACGGTGGAAGTCGAACTTCCTCTGCAATCTCGGATACGGCGACAAGAGCGGGTTGTGGCCGCGAAACCCGCGGCTTGCCTTCGGCGAGGCATGCAAGATCATTTGAGAGGGCGTGCTCATGAGCGAAGAATCTCGGCCTACGATGCTGGATCTGGCGACCTTGCCGCGCAGCATTGGCGATTTGCTTGAGGCGCGCGCCCGCGAGTTTGGTGAAAAGCCCTTCCTGGTATGGGAGGGCCCGGACGGCTCGCGCCTGACTTGGACCTACGGACAGTTCCGGTCACTGTCGAAGCAGGTCGTCACGCGCTTGCGTCAGCGTCGGGTGAAGCCCGGGTCGTACGTCATCATCCACTCGGACAACTCCCCCTATTATCTGGCTGCCCTGTTCGCTCTGGGCGAGATCGGCGCGGTTGCCGTGACGACCAATACGAAGAGCTCTCCCAGCGAGCTTGCGTACTACATCGAGAAATCCGGCGCGAAATGTGCGCTCGTCGGCGCGGAGCAGGTCGAGATCGCCGGGGAACTGGCACGAATGCTCGACTGGGTCAGCCCGCTGGAAGAATTCGTGATGGCCGCCGGCGAAGACTATTCGCTCAAGGCTGACGATCTGAAGATCCCGAAGGACCACCTCGATCGCCTGATCGTACAATTCACGTCGGGCAGCACGGATCGACCGAAGGGCGTCGTGCTCACCCACGGCAATGCGTTGTGGGCGGCGATGATCGGCGCATACCAGCAAAGGCTGACGTCCAGCGACGTCTACTTCGTTCACTTGCCGCTCTTCCACGTGAACGCAATGATGTACTCTGTCATGCCCACCCTGTGGGCTGGCGGCACCGTCGTTCTGTCGCCGCGCTTTTCCGCTTCGCGGTTTTGGGATATCGCACTTCGCAACGGCTGCACTTGCACCTCGATGGTGCCATTCTGCGTTCGCGCCCTGCTCGCGCACCCGGTGCCAGAAGACCACGCCTTCCGCTTCTGGGGCAACGCCGTCTGCGCGCCGCCGTCGGATGATCATTTCGGGATCCCGACCATTGGCTGGTGGGGAATGACCGAAACGGTCACCCAGGGCATCATCGGCTCGTTCGATACCCCCAATGTCTCCATGTCCATTGGCAGGCCCTCTCCCGGCTACCAGCTGCACGTGACAACGGACGACGGCAGCGCCGCCGGCCCCGGCGAGGTTGGCGATCTCCTGGTCGAGGGGACGCGGGGCCTGAGCTTGTTCCTCGAGTACCTCGGCGATCCGGAGGCGACCGCGGCCGCGTTCGATCCTCAGGGACGCTTCAGGACGGGGGACCGCATCATGGTCGGCCCGGGTGGCTCGCTGTTCTTCGCAGGTCGCAGCAAGGAAATGCTGAAAGTCGGAGGGGAGAATGTCTCTCCTGCCGAGATCGAGCGGATCCTTTACCGGGTTGCTGGGGTGACCGAGGCCGCAGTAATCGGTGTTCCCGATGCAATGTTGGATGAAGTACCCGTCGCGTACATCATGACCAATCTGCCGGACAAGAAGAGTCTGCAGCAGAAGTTATTGAGTGAACTCCAAGATAATATCTCCAGTTACAAGATGCCAAGGGAAATCATCTTTCTGGATGAGATGCCGAGGGTAACTCTCGGAAAGATATCCAAGCCTTTACTCAAAGAAATATACAAGAACAGCGATCAAAAAAGGAGCGAGGTGTCGAAATGAGGCAAGAGCTTACACCGTCGACGCGCGTATCGCCGGCAAAATTCGCGCATGCGGTCCTGCGGACGCGGAATCTCGACACGATGGCGGATTGGTATGCCACCGTGCTGTCGGCCCGCACGGTTTTCAGAACACCGGGATTTGCTGTCGGTCTCACCTACGATGAGGAGCACCATCGCATCGCCCTCACGCAGATTCCCGATGAGATTCCCGATCCCATGCCGGCAGGTACCGACTTCGGTGACCGGATCGCGGCGGCACGGACGTGGTCCGGGCTGGAGCATCTGGCCTTCACGTTCGCCGGGCTTCGCGACCTCCTGTCCACGTACCTGCGCCTCAAGGACGAAGGCATCCTTCCGATTTTCTGCGTGAACCACGGCGGGACGATGTCGATGTACTATCTCGATCCGGATGGAAACAACGTCGAACTGCAGGTGGATACCATGCCAATGGATCAAGCCGAAGAGATGATGCACCAAAAGGAGTTTCAGGAAAACTCAGTCGGCTTTGCAGTCGACCCTGATGAATTAGTCGAACAGTACAACGCTGGCGTTGCACTGAAGGAGATAGTGAAGGCAGATTGGCTTTCGGAAGGTGAGGATTAAATGTCGCAAATAGAATTGATCTGCGAAAAACTTCGCGAGCGATCTGCCGGCAAGCCACCGTTCGGCAAGAAGCTCGGCTTCGATTTCGGCGAAGGCGGCGGTGTTGTCCTCGATGGCACCGGTGCCGAGATCGAGGTTGTCGCCGTCGATGCAGCACCGACCGACGCCGACGCGCTGGTGACCGTCAAGCCATCGGATTTCCTGGACATGATCGACGGAAAGCTGAGCGGGCAGACTGCTCTCATGACGGGCAGGCTGAAGCTTAAGGGCAACGCGATGGTCGCAATGAAGATCGGCGACATTCTGCGCTGATGAGGGACTTGGGAGGTTTGCGTGGATTCTAGATTCTACAACACCGAGTACGTCATCGCCTCGCAGGTGCTCAATGAATTCGTTCGCCGGATCGACAGCGGAGCCGCCAGCTCCGTCATCGAGCTATGTACCGACGACGTGACCATGGCAGCTCTTGGTTTGACCGGGGATGCCGAACTGCTCGCGATGCAGATGAAGCACCGGGACGAGGCCGGGTACGAATCCCGCCACACGGTGAATACCGTTCGTATCAACGACGCGGACGAGGCGGCGATTTCCGGTGACGCTTACATTGTCTCGTTCCGGAGGAAGGACGGCGTTTTCGCATCTGTCGCCGCAGCGGATTGGGCGTTCAGGCTGGAGCGTACCGACAAGGGCTGGTTCTTCAGCCACATCGGGCTCGATCCGTTCACCGTGCTGGAACACGCGCAGTGAGCACGCAGATCATCGCGGCCTCCAGCGCTGGTATCATCAGGTTGGCGTCGGGCGGTTGGGAAGTCATCGACAGCCACATTGGCAGCATACCGTCGGAGCGTTGGGCCGGCATCCTTGATCTTTCGTCGAAGCCGGCGATCGCGACGTTGCCCGCCGAGCCCGACACGCTGTTCGAACCGGTCAACCCCGGGAACTTCTACCTCGTCGGGTTGAACTACACGACGCACGCCGAGGAAGTCGGCGTGGCCGTGCCGACCGAGCTGATGTTCTCGCCGATCTCCGCCGCAGCGGTGACCCGCAGCGGGTCCGCGGTCCGCCTTCCCGACGAAGATCTGGAAGAGGTCGATTTCGAAGCGGAACTGGCGATCATCATCGGCAAGCCGGCCCACCAGGTTTGTGTCGAGGACGCCTATGGCGTCATCGCAGGCGTCACGGGATGCATCGACATCTCGGCACGCGGGGTCCTGATGGAGGCCCTCGCATGCGGCAACTCCGGCCCGACGATCGAGCAATCGAAGTCCTTTCCGGGGTTCAAGCCACTCGGGCCAGCGGTGCTCGTGGCAGGTGAGGACACCTGGCGCGCTCTCGATCTGCGGATTGCAACACGGATCAACGGCGAAGTCAGGCAGAACGACAGGACATCGTCGATGGTCTTCAACATTGCCCAGGTCGTCTCGGAGATCAGCAAGGCCCATCGCCTCGAAGCGGGCGATGTGATTTCGACCGGCACGCCCGCGGGCGTTGGCTACGTCACATCGACATATCTGAAAGAAGGCGACCTGATCGAGGTCGAGATCGGCGATCTGCCCGTCTTGACGGCTCGCATCTGTCGTTGATCAAGGGAGTTTTTCGCATGCAAGCAACCCTTACAGCTGAACATCGTCCGGCATCGCTCGGTCTTGAACTTGAGCATCTTTCTCCGACGATCGGTACCGTCGTACATGGCATCGATCTCGCACGCCCACTGAGCGACGAAGAGTTCCGCTTCCTTCATTCGCTCCTGCTCGAGCGCAAAGTGATTTTCTTTCGGGATCAGGACATTTCCAAGGAACAGCATCTGGACCTGTGCCGCCGTTGGGGGCCGCTCGAGGTGATCCCGTTCCTTCCGCACGATGCGGAGAACCCGGAACTGCTGCATATCAAGCGCGACAAGGAGACCAAGTCGTACGAGAACATCTGGCATTCGGACGTGACCTGGCGCGAATGTCCGTCGCTCGGCTCGATGCTGCGCGCCGTGGTGGTACCTGAGGTGGGCGGCGATACCATGTGGAGTGACATGGAGGCCGCCTACGATGGCCTGCCCGAGCATGTGAAGCGGGCCTGCGAAGGCCTTGAGGCGGTCCATTCCATCACCACCAGTCTCGGCGTGTTCGTTGACCCCGAGACGCTTTACCAGATGTCGAAGAAGTTCCCCACGGTCGCGCACCCGGTCATCCGGACCCACCCCGAAACCGGTCGGAAGTCGATCTTCGTGAACCGCGCGCACACGCTCGGGATCAAGGGTCTTCGCAAGGCGGAAAGCGAAGAGCTGATGAACATTCTCTGCCGACAGGCGAGCATCCCCGAATACCAGTGCCGGTTCAAGTGGAAGGCCAATTCCATCGCCTTCTGGGACAACCGCTCCACGCAGCACTATGCGGTGTTCGACTACGCCGGCCAGCCGCGCGAGATGTTCCGGGTCACCGTCGTGGGCGATCGGCCGTGTTAGCCGCGCCCCCCACTGCGGTTGCTCGCCCCTTCGCGCCCGCTGTGTCCGCCCTTTACGTCTCGCTAGCGCGGCAAGTCGACACGAACAACTTCCCGCCGACCGACTTCGTGATCCTCGATCTCGAGGATTCCGTGCCGGGTGAATTGAAAGGGCAGGCCCGCGCCCATCTCGTCGAGGCGCGGTTGGACGATTTGCCGTCGCAGATCAGGGTGCTGGTGCGGATCAATTCCGATCCCGAATTGATGCAGGCCGACCTCGCCTCGGTGCGTGCCAATGAGCGCGTGAGCGGGGTGATCCTGCCCAAGCCTGACCGCGAGGCGCTGGCGGCGCTGGCGCAGCTACGCGCTGCCGAACAGGCGAGCGCCCGGCTTGCGATCTGGCTGATGGGTGAACACCCCTCGTTCCGCGAGGAGCTGACCGGCTTTCTCGAGACCTGTGAGGGCATCGAAGGTGTGCTCGTCGGGTACAAGGATCTCGCTGCCGCGCTCGGGCTCGACCTCATGATGCCCACAGACAGCCTGTTCGCCGCCGGCAAGGCCATCTGCGACGCGGCGCAGGCGCATGGTCTGCTTGTCCTGAACGGCCCCATCATTGGAGATAGCGACCGGCTGCAGGCGCACTTTGAGCGCACGGCCCAGGATGGATACGACGGGATCTGCGTGATCTCCCCCAAGCAGTTTCAGGTGTTGAAGGAAATGTCTTTGCCAGGACCGAAGGATTTGACGGCATGACAAAGGGTTCGATCATCATCGTTGGTGGCGGCCCGGCCGGCGCATGCACGGCATACCTGCTGGCACGCGCTGGCTTGCAGGTCACCCTGATTGAACGCCAGACCGATTTCGGCCGCGAATTCCGCGGTGAGCAGATACCCGCCAAGGGCACTGCCGCGCTCAAGGCGATGGGTCTGTACGAGGCGGCCGTGCAGGGCGACCATCTCCCGCAAGGCCTGACCGACGTCTATTTCGATCGGAAGTTGAAGTTCCAGATGCTGGTGGGCGAAGAGGTACTTTACCTGCCACAGCCGCCTTTTCTCGAGATGGTGATCAAAAGGACCCGCGCGTTCTCCAACTTCACCTTTTTGCGAAAGCACACGCTGACCGGCCTCATTCAGGAGGGCGATCGCGTCACCGGCATCATCGTCAAGACCCCCGAAGGGACCAAAGTCGAGCTTCGCGCCGATGTGATCATCGGCGCCGACGGTCGTTTCTCGAAGCTCCGGTCGCTTGTCGGGATGGAGCCTGATCAATCGCAACCATCCGAATCCTTTGATCTGGTCTGGTGCCGCCTGCCTGGCCCGGCATCCCAATCTCCCCATGATCCGGCAAAGCTCTTCGTTGGCGACCGGACTCTCACTTTCGCCTTTCCTTGCCCGAATGACGACATCCAGCTCGGCTGGATCATCGATAAAGGCTCCTTCAGCCGGCATAAGCTGGCAGATGGCGGTTGGCTGAGCGGCCTCAAGGCTGAGTTGCCCGATGAGCTCGCCTCTCACCTCGAGACCCACAGGGACGCCATCAATCATTCGCTGCTGAATGTCGTCTGCTATGCCATTCCGAAATGGAGCCAAAGAGGGGTTTTGTTGATCGGAGATGCTGCCCATCCGATGTCGCCAGCCGGCGGCCAGGGGATCACGGCTTCGTTCCGGGATGCCATCATCACGGCCAACCAGTTGGCCGGGGTACTTGCCAAGGGTGCGGACCGGGCGGAAATCGACCGCGCGTTCGATCGCATTCAATCGGTGCGCATGCCGGAGATCCTCAGCCTCCAGGCACAGCAGCGCCGCATGAGTGCCACGCTTCTCCAGCGCACCTGGCTGAGCCGGTTTCTTGTTCGCCATGCGCTCCCCATCGCGGGCCGTGCGCTGGCAGGCGTCTTGAGCCGCAGTATCGTTTCGAGGGAGATGAACGAGATAAATGATGATGTGTCGCTTGACCCGCGGTTGTTCGGTTGAGTAACCGATTGGGCGACCGATGAGCGATCCTGCTCCTTGAACGCTTTTGGGCCTTGCGATGTCTGATCTGGCCGAGCAGCCAAAGAAGCGTAACAATGAGAAGCGCAAGCAAACGCGCGCGCGTATCGAGGCTGCCGCACTGTCATTGTTCATGACTCGCGGGTTCATCAATGTAACCGTGCAGGATATTTCGAACGCCGCGAAAGTGGCTCCGGCGACTTTCTGGCGGATATTCGGATCGAAGGAAGAGGTTCTCTTCCCCGATATACCTGCCTTGTCGGAAAAATTCGTCGACACATTGCTCCAGAGGCCGGAAGGCGAGAGCCTGTCGGCCTCGATGACCGAAGCCATCAAGACCATCTTCATGGGCGATCCCACCGAACTTTCCTTGCTGCGTCTGCGCGTCATGGTTGCAGGCGAAGTGGAAACGGTCGCAAATCAGATTGCGATTTATGAGAGCAAGATGCGGGAAGTGTTCGCGCAGGGTATCGCAAGACGACTGGGCATCACCAATCATCTGACACCTATGCCCTTTCTCGTGGCGGGGCTGTTTCTGAGCTACGGGGCTCTCTTGATGCGCCGGCTTCCCGAGATGCCGTTGTGGACCGAGAAAGAGTTTCTGCTGATCGTAAGGGAGATGAATACCTATCTTGCAGGTACCGTCGACTTTCTGGTGGCAGAAGCGCCCATAAGCGAGGCGGACAGATAGCCTCGGCATCGAAGCTGCGGGGCATGACGGGCCTTGTCGCTTGAACCACGTCATGGAAGGGGCGCATTGCAGGCCATCTCCGCGGCGTCTTCTCAGGCCACTGTAAGCCCCGCCAATCCGAGGCCAGTGAAGCCACGCAGCCCATATTCACAGCACGGCAGCTTGCGGAAACGACACGGTCGAAAGCGCTGCGTTGGCACGAACATCCAATATCGCGTTTGCCCCCAGGGCAAGGGTCATCATGTCGCTGGTATGGCCGAAAGGCATCCCGCTCAACACCGGAACATCCAGACCCCCAAGCCAGAAGTCGATGGATTCGCCAACACTGAACGGCGTCACCCGGGCGGGTCGGAAATCACGAGGACCGCAACCGCGACACGTCGCCCAGAGCACCCCCGCGCAATCGCGTAACTTACCAGCGGCGGCCAGCTGCGCCATGCCGGCATCCACCTGCCACGATTCGAGGGCAACCGCCTCAAGGATCAGAATGCAGCCGCGGCAGTCGATTTCGAAGGGTGTGCCGAGCATTCCGACGAGCAGCGACAGGTTCCCTCCGACAAGACGACCTTCGACCCGCCCCTCCCGGATGGCGCGCAAGGGATAGTTGGGGCGGATAGCGTCAAGCTCTCGTGGCAGCTTCAGCGAACCTGCTGGCCGATCGCCGAACAAGCAGCTTCGAAATTCGGTGAGCGAATAGGCCGACAAGCCCGAGAGAAGAGGAGTCGGTGCGTGATAGGTCACATGCCTGCACCGTTGTTGGATGGCGACGTGAAGTGCGGTGATGTCGCTGTAGCCGGCCAGTATCTTCGGATTGCGCGTGATCAGGTCGTAATCGAGGTGAGGAAGCAGTTGCTGTGCACCATAGCCGCCTGCCAGCGGCAAGATCGCCTTGATGTCGGGATCGCGATAAGCCTCATGAAGGTCGGCGACGCGTTGCTGGATATGCTCCGCGATCGTCGCCGGCCTGTGCGAGGCATGGCGCATGAAGCGCGCCTTCAGGCCGAGATGGGCGGCGAAACGCTCTGCCTGCGCCAGATCCTCCGGATCGGTGACCAAAGCAGACGGCGTCAGGAACGCGGCGGTATCGCCCGGCTGCAATCGTTTCGGCCTGACCCATTCGGACGTATCGACGGGACCGGCCGGCCCATGAGCGGAAAGGACATCGCCATGGCCGACAAGCAACGCCGGGACCAGCGCGAGTGCGCCACCCAAGACCCCTCTCCGGTTCATTTCCCGTCCTCCCCGCGCGCAGCAAACCGGTGGAATGTCTTCGCGACGATAGACCACCTGTCGGTATCGCGGGCGATCAAGAGATGTTCGATGAAGCGCCCTGAGGGATAATCGAATTCAAGCACGGCATAGCCCGTCGTCGGGGTGGAGTGCAGTTCGACGATACGCCGTTTCCGCTGCGCTTCGTCGGCCGCGGGCTTTCCGGGAAGGCGCTGGATATATGCGTCGCTGCGCTCGAAGAAGAGTGCACCTTCCTTCTGGTAAACGAGGTACGCTTCCGGATTGAACGCCCTGCGCATGACGGCGGGGTCAAAAGTCGCCTGACCTTGGATGTAAAGTTCTGCCACCTCGCGAACCGCGCCGAGCGTTGATGGATCGTCAGTTGGTGTCTGGGCCGGAGCAGCGGCAGCGCTGAGCGACAGCACTCCGGCAAGCATAAGCGTGATCTTTTTCATTACCCGCGAATGCCGGTGACCGCTGAAGGCGGCAACGGCGTCCATCACTCAGGGACGAAAATGACACGAAGGGACGAACGTCTTTAGGGGAAGATGGCCCGCAGGTTGGCTAGTCCGGTGGAGCTGCTCTTCACCGTCTCACCCGTGGTCAGGCGAACCGTCGCTTCGAGCCAATCGACACTCTCAATCTGATCACGGCGAACGATTCGAGACCGGTGAATGCGGCAGAAATTCTCCATCGGAAGGCTCTGTTCGGCCATCGCCAATGTCATGCGGATCATCCGGCTTCCGGCGGCTGTTGTCACACGAACATAGTTCCCTTGGGCTTCCAGCAAAGTGGCGTCGCCCAGCCATGGTGTGGCTGGCTGCGGCTTGACCTGACGCTTTGCGCGAACCGCATGAGCAAGAACAAAACTTGCAAAAAACAAAGTGACGCTGATGGGAGCGTGACGAATGAATAATCCAGGCCAAAGTGAAGAAGAAGTTCCAAATGGCACGGTAATTTTCACTGCCGTGAATGTTAATGCCAAAAGCGAAGCTGAAATTAGATGAAATACTATGAAATCAGTCAGAATATTTTGCCAAAAGTTACTCAGTCTAGAACTTCTTCTAGTGATGATAAATATCGGAATTCCGTATGATATCGATATTGATAGGCCGACAGCTAGAGAATATATCAGGCTGTTTGGGCGCCCCTGAAGGACGTGGATGCCGAATGTCCATGCCGCTATCGCGATACAGCAAAGCATACTGGCAATCAGTATTATCCTCGCGTCTATCGGTGCGGGATTATCGGAAGGGCCGCGACGCCAAGATAGAATGACACTCTTCATTGGATTGCCAAAGAGCATTGACATATGTGCTACTGCCTCAGCCATCGGTCTTCGCCGATTTAGCTCTGTATTCCAGAAAACTCCAGTAGGGGTCGGGCAGTGCCGTCGGATAGCGCAACAAGGATGCAGCGGCCCACGCCGCGTCTAGCCGAAAGCAATCGATTACGATGGGCGGATCGTACGATGCAGAACGCGCACTCATCCCATTCATCCATCCTCGCGACCGAAAACTCAAAATCGAACCTGAATGCGTAAGGCTTGGACTGGCCGCGCTGTCGGCCGATTCGGGAGATCAACTCAGGCAAGGCGGCGGGCGGTCTGCCATGTTTGCAACCGGGAGGCCCACCTGGATCGTCCAATGAGGATTGACCTGCCGTTATAATACAGTAATGTATTTTTGTGGGAGAGGCAGTATCCGACAATTGCAAAGTGCAGGATGGGGGCTTCAATGCTTGCCGCGATACCTGTCACCTTCGATTGTCCGAAAGTGGTGGCCCCTCCGCTCGTCTAGTCGGAATTTTGGGAGCAGTATCATGGATATGAATCGCCGTAGCGCCACGTTCCTGTTGGCCGGATCGATCGCGGCGCTCGCAGCTTCTGGCTCCGTTTCCGCCACATCGGTGGCCGGCCGCCCGAACCTGTCTCCGGCGGCGTGGCCTCCGGGAGAATACAAAAAATTCATGCGTGCGCAGCTTCATGACCGAACGGCTGCTGGATCCGCCATGGGCACCGAGGGCGCGGTCACGGTCTCCTATAACGCGCTCGCCGCGCGCGCCGGGCTGGAGGCGCTCAAGCAAGGCGGCTCCGCAGTCGACGCAGCGATGACGACAGCCCTGACGCAGATCGCGCTCACTGCGGGCGCGCCGGTCAGTTACTTTGGCATCCAGTCGCTGGTCTATTACGAGGCGAAGACCGGCAAGGTCTACACGATGAACGCCGAGTGGAACACGGTCGCGAACGAACGCGATGCGCGCTCCATTCCCGGCGGGATCGACTTGTCCAGCGAGGAAGGCCGCCGCGGCAGCGGAGCGACAAGCGGGCGCACGGCGATGGTCGGCGGCTTCCTGAAAGGTGTCGAGGCGGCGCACCGGCGGTTCGGCAAGCTGCCCTTCGCCAGCCTGTTCGATCCGGCGATTTTCATCGCCGAGGACGGCATGCCGGTCTCGGCCGAGCTGGCGGGGCAGTTTCAGTTTCGCAAGAACGATCTGGCGCGCCTGCCCGAAACGCGCGCAACGTTCCTGAAGCCCGACGGGTCGCCCTATCTGGTGGGCGAAATCTTCAAGCAACCGGCGCTCGCACGGACCCTGCGCAACGTGGCCGAGGCCGGCGCTGACTATGTCTATGGCGGGCCTTGGGGCCGCAAGCTGATCGAAGCCATCCGCGCAAACGGCGGCAACATGACCCTCGACGATCTGCGCGCCTATGATGTGATCTGGGCGGATCCGATCTCGGCCCCGCTGGCCGGCGGCTATACCGTCTTCACCAATCCCTGGCCGAACGCGGGCGGGACCGCGCTGATCGAAGCGCAGAACGTCGCCATGGTTTCCGGCCTGTCGGAAGGGCCGCACTGGACCACCGATGCCGATGCCCTGCGCACCGCGCTCAATATCTGCACGCTCGGCTACATCAGCGAACTGCCCGCAGCCGCGGTAGCCGCCGCCTTGCCGGGCATCGATATGTCGCCCGAAGCGCGGGTAACGATGAAGCATGCCGAGGAATTGTGGGCGCGCATCAAGGCCGGCACCCAACTCGTCCCATTCGCGAAAGCGACTGTGCGTCATTCGGACGATGTCGTCGCCATCGACAAGGACGGCAATATCGCGGCGATCACGCATTCGATCAACTCGCTCATCTGGGGCAAGACCGCGATCACCATCGACGGGATCACGATCGGCGATCCCGGGTCTTTCCAGCAGGAAGCAATCGCGGCCACCGGTCCGGGCAAGCGTCTGCCGGCGATCACCGAAACGGGGATCCTGATGAAGGGCGGACGCCCGATTATCGGGTTTGCCTCAATGGGGGCCGGCCTCCACCACCGCACCTTCCAGTGCCTCCAGAATGTCACGGCCTATGGCATGAGCGTCGAACAGGCGATCAACACCGCTGATTTCTTCGTGCCCGGACTCGATATGAAAACGATGGAGCAGACCATCCACGTTCCGCGCGGACGTTTCGATCCGACAATTCTGGATGCGACCGGTTATGCCTGGAAGGAATTGCCGATGAGCGAAGCGCGGCCGGGCGGCGAGGGCAAGTGGGTCGCGATCAGTCGCAACCCCGACACCGGGTTGCTGCACGCCGCCTCGCACAACCGGAGCAACAGCGACGCGGTCGCCTACTGACGATATCGGAATCTGCCCGGCGCCAAGCCGAAGCGCCGGGCAGGCGTGTGTTGCGCGCATCACTTGATGCCAAACCCAGCAAGGAATGGTGAGAAACATGACAGTCCTGACGAATGCCCGGATCTTCAATGGCCTCGAGCCTCACCTTGCCGATGGCCTCAACGTCTTCACCGCCGAGGGAAAGATCACCGAGGTATCCGGCCGCATGGTCACCGCGGCCGACGGGCCGGTGATCGATTGCGGCGGGATGACGCTGATCCCGGGCATGATCGACGCGCACGTCCATGCGCTCGGCATCGCTGCCCATCCCGAAACGGTCGACAAGGCCCCCGATACGCTGCTGACCGGTTGGGCGGGCTATATGCTCGGCCGGATGCTCGATCGCGGATTCACGACCGTGCGCGACGTGGGCGGCGGCGATTTCGGCCTGGCGCAGGCGCTCGAACGCGGGTTCATCCGCGGGCCGCGCATGATCTATTGCGGCCGCGCCCTGTCGCAAACCGGCGGCGGCTTCGATCTGCGCGATCCGCATGACGCGCGGTTCCCGGCGAGCGAAGGCAGCTGCGGGTGCGGCCGGTTCAGCAACTTTGCCGCCGTGGTCGACGGGATCGATCCGATCCGCACCGCCATCCGCGAGAACTTCCGCCGCGGCGCATCCTTCATCAAGTTCATTGCCTCGGGCGATGTCACCACCGCCGGCAGCCGGCTCGACGCGCTCGAATTCAGTGACGAGGAAGTCGCCACGATCGTCGCCGAATGCGAACGCTACGGCACCTATTGCACCGCGCACGTCCACACCGACAAGGGCATCCGCCGCGCGGTGGAACTGGGCGTGCATTGCCTTGAACATGCCAGCATGGTCACGCCCGAAACGGCGCGGTTCCTGGCGGAGCGGGGCACCTTCGTGGTGGCGACGCTGGCGGTGGTCGATTCCTATGCCAACCGTAGCGTGGAGGCGGGCCTCCATCCCAACAGTGCTGCCAAGCTTCAGGAAGTGCGGCACAAGATGGTCGAGGCCCTCGCCATTCTCAAGGAAGCGGGCGTTACCGTGGGTTTGGGGAGCGATCTGCTCGGGCCGCTCGAATCCGACCAGCTGAACGAGTTGACCTTGCGCGCGCCGGTCTACAGCCCGGCGGAGATCATGATGCAGGCGACCTCGATCAACGCCCGCATCCTGCGCGCCGAAGGGACCATCGGCGTCATCCGCGAAGGCGCTCATGCCGACATGGTGCTGCTGCGCGGCAATCCGCTCGAGGACATCGATGTGTTCAAGAGCGAAGACAACATCGCGCTGGTCGTCAAGGGCGGCGTAATCGTCAAGCAGCGCGGTGAATGGTGACGTCCGGCGGCGCGCTGGCCGGAACGAGCGGCGGAGAGTGGCGATGAAAGATAGTCCGGCTGCCGAGGCGGAACGGATCATCGAGAGTGTTTGGCAGGAAATGCAGCGCTCGCCCTTCGTGCAGCGTGAACTTGGTCTGCCGATCGATCGCTTCCCGGAGATCAGCGAACGCGAGGCGCAGCGCCGCGCCGAACTGGGGGCGGTGTTGCTCGCCCGCTGCGCCGCTCTTGCCGATGCGCCACTGGACGATGAGCTGCGGCTGACGCTCGATGTCGCGCGATTCAAGGCGTTAGCATGGGCTTGCGAGGGGGACTGGTACTGGCTGGTCTTCGATCCGATGGGCGTGGGCTTCTATGCCCTGTTCGCGCCGACCGCCTATGCCGGTGGCTTCCTGCTCAACGAGGTGCATGCCGCGCTGAAGGCGGTCGATGTTTCGCTAGAGGAGGGCCGGGAGCGCTATCTCGACCTGTTGTCGGGCTACGCGGTTCTGCTGCGGCAGCTGCACGAGCGGACGCAAGGGCAGGCCAAGCGCGGTATTCGCATTCCGCAGCCGCAACTGACCCAGTCGCTCGAGCTGCTGAGCGCATTCCGCAAGCGTGCAGAAGAGGAACTCTCCCTCGACGGACACAGCCTGCCACCCGAATTCCGCAGCGCGGTCGATTGCCGCATCTCGGATGAAGTCTGCCGCGAATACGACAGCTTCATAGCTGCGCTAGGTGACCCCTCTTATCGCGATCATGCCCCGGAGGCGGTGGGCATCGGCCAGTATCCCGGCGGTCCTGAGGTCTATGCCAGCCTCGTCCGCCTGCACACGACGCTCGATCTGACGCCGCAGCAGGTCCATGATCGCGGATTGAGCCGCATGGGCGAAGTCGCGCGGGACATGGCGGCGCTCTTCGCGCGCATCGGCTTTAATGGAACGGCGGCGGAATATCTCGAAGCGCTCAGCAAAGACCCGAGCTGGCGGGCCTCCGACGCCACGGCCCTGCAGGCGATGTTCCGGCGCTATATTGAGCGGCTCGATCCCCTGATCGACAGCTGCTTCGATTTCCGGCCGGCCGCGGGCTACGATGCCGCGCCGCTGCCTGAAGCACTCGAAGGATCGATGTCCTTCGGCTTCTATTCGACCCCCAACGGCCAGCAGGACAAGGGCCTATACCTGTTCAATGCGCGCAACCTTACCGCTGGCCCGCTGCCCAATATCGCCGCGCTCAATTATCACGAGCTCGTTCCCGGCCATCATTTCCATGAAGCCTCGCAGCGCGAGAACACGTCGCTGCACCCAATCCGCCAGCACAGCTTCGTGAACGCTTTCAACGAAGGCTGGGCGGAATATGCGGCGACGCTCGCCGGCGAGGTCGGGATGTACCGCGAGCCGGAAGAGCAATTCGGCCGGCTGATGATGGACGCGTTCCTCACCTGCCGCCTCGTGGTGGACACCGGGATGAACGCCTTCGGATGGTCGCTCGAACAGGCGCGCGACTACATGCGGGAACACGCCTTCATGCCCGAACAGGAAATCCGCACCGAAACGCTCCGCTATTCCTGTGACATACCGGGCCAATCGCTGGCCTATAAGCTGGGCGACGAGTTCATTCTGGCCGAGCGGGAACGGATGCGCGCGGCACTTGGCGAAAGGTTCAGTCTGCCCGCTTTCCACAACGCGGTCCTCAAGCCCGGGGCCTTGCCATTGCCGGTCCTTGCCGGCCGGCTGCGCGCCGAAACTGCGAGGATCGGCGCGGCGTGACGACGCCGGGGGCCGCGACCACACTGACCAAGGCGCAGCGTTCGCGGTTGCTTGCCGTGCTTTTCGTTGTCGGCGTGCTGAACTACGCGGACCGGACGCTGCTCAGCGTGTTGCTCGAACCGATCAAGGCCGAATTCAAGGCGTCCGACACGGCGCTCGGTCTGCTCACCGGGGTCGCCTTCGCCCTGTTCTATGCCACCTTGGGCGTCCCGATCGCGCGATTGTCGGACCGGGTCAGCCGGCCGCGCATCATCGCCGCCATGATCGCGGTGTGGAGCGTGATGAGCATAATGTGCGGCCTTGCCGCGACCTTCTGGCAGCTTGCCCTTGCGCGGATCGGGGTCGGCGCAGGCGAGGCGGGGGCGGTGCCCGCCTCGCAGGGGCTGATCGCCGATGCCTACCCGCCCGAAGAGCGTGCCAAGGCGCTGTCGATCTACATGATGAGCTCCACCATCGGCCTGCTCGTCGCCACCGTCTGCGGCCCGTGGATCGCCGAGAACTACAGCTGGCGCGCCGCGTTCATCGCCATTTCGGCGCCCGGCCTGATCGTCGTGGGTATCGTGCTGCTGTTCCTGGCAGAGCCGCGCGCGCAGGTCGTTGCCGCCTCGATCGAGCCTTTCGGCAGCGCGCTGCGGCTATTGTGGCGCAAGGCCAGCTACCGCTGGATGGTGATTGGCGTCATCCTCTATTTCGTCCTCGCCTATGGGGCCTTCGTGTTCATCCCTTCCTATCTGGTGCGCACGCACGGACTTTCGCTGACGCAGGCGGGTGCGATCTTCGGCATTTCCAACGCGGTCGGAGGACTGGTCGGGACTTACCTGTCAGGCCTAGCGGCGACCCGACTTGCTTCGAAAGACCCCCGCTGGTTCCTGCGCCTGCCGTCGCTTTTCCTTTTGGCATGCCTGCCGGTGCTGGTCGGCTTCCTGACGATCACCAGTATTTCCGGCTTATGGGCAACCCTGCTGCTTGCAAGTGCGCTCACCGGAGGCGCGCTGCCGCCGATCTTTGCCGCGCTCCATTTCGTGTGCGGATCGCAGCGGCGAGCCACGGCAGTCGCGATCATGTTCTTTTTCGCCAATCTCATCGGCCTTGGCCTCGGCCCGGTGCTGACCGGCGCGGCGAGCGACTTTCTGGCAGCCGGAATGGGCGAGGGCGAGGGCTTGAGGATCGCGCTGCTGGCGACGCTCGGCTTGTTCGTGCCTTGCGCGCTGGCGCTGTGGCACGCGGGAAACCGGCTTCCCGAAGACAGCGAAAGCTGAGCTGCGGTTCCGGCGATGATGCGCCCCGCTTCGCCATCGCTCGGCCCGGGCACCGGACATCTTTTCGGTTACCCTGACCGCTTCTCCGTCCGCGCCGGGGAGTCACTGGGCCTACATATCAGTTCGGCTTTTCCCGAAGTCGCAGTCGATGTGGTCCGCATCTTTCAGGCCGACCCGAACCCCGCAGGGCCCGGACTTCGCATGAGGCCGGCCACGGGCTTTGCAAGCGCGTCGGTCAATGGGCGCCGCCAGCCTGTCATGGCGGGATCGTACATGCTTGCGGAACACGATCTGGCCCTCGAACACGCGCAAGAGATTGCATTGGGTGCGGCGGTCTGGCCGACGAGGCTGGACGACACGCCGAGCTGGATCATCCGCATGGAGAGTGCGGGCTTCGTTATCGCCCTTGGCATGACGCGTGATGCGGTGGTTCTCGAAGTCGGCAAAGATCACGACACCGTGCAGGTGACGATGCCGATGACCCTGACGTTGCGCCGATGGGCAAGCATCGAAGCACGGTTGCTGACCCGCACGGGCGAGGTGCGGTTCAACCGATCGCATCAGACTTGCGGCATGGCGCTGCCGATTGGCAGTGCGCTTCGCTTCGGCCAGATTTGCGTCGCCGGATCCGATGGGCGGGGCTGCTTTGACGGCAAGATCGAGGCGCCCTTCATCTCGCAGCAAAGCGCAGGCGGGTGGTCGGATGTCGCCCGGTGGGATTTCTCCCGCGGGATCGACACCGACCGCGCCGAGGATACAGGGCCGCTGGGGCTGCACGGCAGCCTGATCAATGCGCCTTTACGCGCCGTGACCGGGATGCGCTGGACCGGCGAGGAGATGTGCTGGCGGCACCTTCCGGAGCATTACGGCGCGATTCGCTTCCACACAGACGATCTGGCCGATTGCAGGTGGCCGGAGAGCCTGCGGCTGCCGATCCCGGGCGATTGCGCGCCGGGTATCTATGGCGCCCGCCTCCGGGCGCAAGGGGCGGAGGATATCGTGCCCTTCGTCGTGCGCAGCCCGCAGCATTCGCACAAACCTCGGATTGCCTTCCTGATGCCGACCTTCACCTACATGGCTTATGCCAACGTGTCCTTCGGGCATTCCGCCAAGCCGGAATACAAGGACCGGGTCGCGCGCTGGGGGGCGAACCGGGTCCATGCTGACGATCATCCCGAATTCGGCCGCTCGATGTACAATCAGCACGGGGACGGCAGCGGCATCGCCATGTCCTCGCGGCTGCGCCCGATCCTCAACTTTCGCCCCGGAGCGCTGCACATCTTCGACAGCATCGGCTCAGGGGTGCGGCACTTCGTGGCCGACATGCACCTGATCGACTGGCTCGGCCGCGAGGGTTTCGCCTGCGAGATCCTGACCGACGAGGATCTGGACGACGAGGGCATCGCCGCGCTCGACGGGAATGACATCGTCCTCACCGGGACTCATCCGGAATATCACACGGAGGGCACGCTCGACGCGCTCGAAGCTTTCAAGCAGCGCGGGGGCAGGCTTGCCTATCTGGGCGGCAACGGCTTCTACTGGCGCGTCGCGCGCTCCGCCGAGCGGCCGCATCTCATCGAACTGCGCCGCGCCGAGGGCGGCGTGAGGGCGTGGGAAACGCAGCCCGGCGAATCCTACCATGCCACCGACGGCACATATGGCGGGTTGTGGCGGCGATGCGGACGCCCGCCGCAGCACCTCGTCGGCGTCGGCTTCAGCGCGCTCGGCGGCTACGAGGCCAAGCCCTACCGCCGCTGCGCCGCATCTTACGAGGATCGGTATGCGTGGCTGTTCGAAGGCATCGAAGACGAGCTGATCGGCGAGAGGGGCCTCACCTGCGGCGGCGCTGCGGGATACGAGATCGACCGTGCCGACCCGGCCCTCGGCACGCCCGGAAATGCGACAATCCTCGCCACTTCCGCCGGTGAGCGGTACGTTACCTTCTCCCCGGCCCCCGAAGACGTGCTCGCCCCCGGCTTGTCAGGTGCCTACGGCTCGCCTGACGACCTCGTGCGCGCCGACATGGTCTATTTCGACACCCCATCGGGCGGGGCCGTTTTCGCGGCGGGATCGATCACCTTCTGCGGGGCACTGATGGTTGACGCTGGGCAGAACAGCATCTCGCGGTTGCTGCGCAATCTGTTGCATCACTGGTCCGCGGGGGAACACGCTCGGCCCTCCCGGACAGATCGGGATTGAATATACAGTAGTGTATGCTAAGCCTGTCCGGCGCCGCATTCCATGGCGGGCGCGGGATTGCGAGCGGAGGGAATCATGGCAGAAGCGCTGACGGAGCAGGGATTTTCCTTGCACAAACCCGGTGACGTGATCGGGTATTCGCACTGGGTCGTGGTCGATCAGCAGCTGATCGATCAATTCGGCATCGCCACGATCGATGATGATCCGATGCACCTCGATCCGCAGTGGGCGCAGGACATCGGGCCCTATGGCGGCACGATCGCCTTCGGGTTCTGGACCATGTCGATGCTTACGCACCTGTTCCACTCGGCGAGCGGAACCGAGCCTGCGCGAATTCCGGCGCGCGAAGGCTACTACCTCAACTACGGCATCGACCGGCTGAGGCTCATCACCCCGGTGCCCGTCGGCGGCCGTATCCGCGGCCATTTCGGCGTCGGCGATGTGCGGATCGATGAAAAGCAGCGGATCATCGTCACCTTCGATGTGACCATCGAGATCGAAGGCGAAGAGCGCCCCGCGCTGGTCGGAAAATGGCTCGCGATCTGGGTCCGTCCGTGACGGCGGTTCCGCAGCTCGATCGCATCAGCGACTATGTGTCGTTCTACGCCGGGCAAGACCCGGATCGTCCGGCTGCCGTTCTGGACGGCCGGCGGCTGAGTTACGGCGAACTCGACGCTGCGGTGCGTTCCTATGCCCGGGCGATGGTCGCGCAGGGGCTGAAGAAGGGTGACCGTGTCGCCACGCTTGCCCCGCCCGGCCCCGACTATCTGATCACGTTCCTCGCCGCAATTTCGGTCGGTGCCATCTGGATCGGGCTCAACCCCGTCTACCAGCTGCGCGAGCTGCTGGTCGTGCTGCGCGATGCCAACCCTTGCATGATGTTCGCACGCACCCGGATCAACGCACGCTCCTTCGCCTCGGAGATCGCGGGGATCGCTGCCGAGATCGCCTCGATCCGCGTGATCGTTTGGATAGACGAACAGGTCCCGGGCACGACCGGGGTCGATGACTTCCTCGCACTGGGGGACCAGGTTTCCGATGCGGACTTTGCCGCGGCCGGCGACAGTGCGACACCGGGCGACCCGTGCCTGATCGTCTATACCTCGGGCAGCACGGGAACGCCGAAGGGCGCGGTGCTCAGCCACCGGGCCCTCGTCGGCACGAGCACCGAACAGAACCGCATCTGGCCGGTCGCCGACCTGCGCACGCTCAACTACTTCCCCATCAATCATGTCGGGTGCGTCTCGGACGTGACCTGCCCGACCCTGACGGCAGGCGGCTGCATCGTCTTCCTCGAGAAATATGATACCGCCGAGAGTCTGCGCCTGATTGCGCAGGAGCGGGTGACGTGCCTGCTCAGCGTCCCCAGCGTCTACCAGATGCAGCTCGACCATCCCGATTTCGATCCGCAGGCGCTGTCATCGGTCGAGCTGATCATCTGGGAAGGCGCCGCCATGCCACGCGAGATGATAGTGCGCCTGCTCGGCTGGTGCGGGCGGCTTGCGACCAATTACAGTCTGACAGAATCGGTCGGCGCGGTGACCGTGCTGCCGCCGATGGAAGACGTGGACGTGCTGGGCGGATCGGTCGGTTTTCCGAACGCGGGCGTCGAGGTGCGATTGGTCGATCTTGACGGAAACGTGGTCGTCGGTCCGGGCGAAGGCGAAATCCAGTCGCGCAGCGCCTTCAACATGCTAGGATACTGGAACAACCCGCAAGCGACCGCCGAGACGATTGGGGACGGCTGGCTGCGCACGGGTGACCTTGCGGCGCGCGCCGAAGATGGCAGCTACCGCATCGTCGGTCGCATCAAGGAGATGTACAAGTCGGGGGGCTACAACGTCTACCCGCGGGAAGTCGAAACAGTGATCGAATCGATCCCGGGCGTTTCGCTTGCCGCGGTGATCGGAGTGACCGATCCCTTGTGGCAGGAAGTGGGTGTCGCATTCGTCATCGCCGACGCGACAGTCGATCCGGCAAAGATCGCAGACCACTGCCGAACCCGGCTTGCGAATTACAAGATCCCCAAGCAGGTTTTCGTGCGTGCGGATCTGCCCCTTCTCCCGATCGGCAAGGTCGACAAGTCGGCGCTCCGCCGGGAATATGCCGCGGCCAGCCAGTAGATCACCACAAGGCCTGCGGTCACCGCACAGGCACCTCGCGACGATCACGTAGCTGAAAACCGGGTGCATGAGCACCAGCGTAGCACACGCTTCTTCCGCTGCTTCCGCCTCGACATTCTCGGTTCCCGATCAGGCCCAGAGGAAAGCTCGACCCCGGTGGAATTGAGCAGAAATCAATTCGCCTTGACAAAATACATAACTGTATGTTTAGCTGCGCGCATGATTTGAGAGGGGGTAACCAATGAAAAAGTGGTTGGTAGGTTGCGCAATTGTGGCCGTAGCGACGGCGAGTCCGGGTGTTGCACAAACCTCTGAAAGCGCGCCGAAAGACACTGCTGCTTCGGCCGGCCTGACTGAAATCGTCGTCACCGCCAACAAGCGCGAGGAGCGCCTTCAGGACGTCGCCGCATCGATCTCGGTGCTGAGCGGTGAGGATCTGGAGAAAACCGGGGCGGTGCAATTCTCGCAATACTTCGACAAGGTTCCCGGCCTTTCGGCGGTCGTCGGGGCAGCCCCTGGTCGGCTGATCGTCTCGCTGCGCGGGATCTCCACTGGCGTGTCGCAGACCAATGCTGCGGTCGGCTTCTACGTCGGCGAAGTGCCGTTCGGATCGGCCGGTGGCCTCGCGATCGGCGGGACTTTCGGGGCCGACCCGAACACCTTCGATGTCCAGCGCGTTGAAGTGCTCAAGGGGCCGCAGGGCACGCTTTATGGTGCCAGCACGCTCGGCGGCCTGATCAAGACGGTCTACAATCCGGCAAAGCTCGGCAAGGTCGAGGCGCGCGCGGTCGCCGACGTCAACACCGTCCGTTACGGCGGCGAAGGCTATTCCGGCAGCGCCATGATCAACCTGCCGATCGGGGATGATTTTGCGATCCGCTCCACCTTCAACTACCGGCGCGACGCGGGCTTTGTCGACAATGTCGTGCCCAGCAACCGCAGGAACAATCAGAACACCCAGGACGCGATCGGCGGCCGCATCACGGCGCTCTATGCGCCGGACTCGCCCTTCAGCCTCGAACTCACCGGGATCTATCAGGAGGTCAAATCCAATGGCCTCAACGAGGTCGACGTCGACGAGACGACCCTGCGGCCGATCATCGGGGACCTGAAGACGGCGGCCAACACCATCCAGCCCAACGCAAAGCTGGAATACCAGATCTACAGCGCAAAGCTGGATTACGACTTCGGGGGCGCCGCGCTGACCAGCGTGTCGAGCTTCGGCTCCTATCGGATGCAGCAGGTGGCGGACGAATCGATCCAGCTTCCCATCGGCCTGATCATCCCCTTCGGCACGAACAACGGCCTCGACAACTACACCCAGGAACTGCGCCTTTCTTCTACCGACAGCAACGCCAGGTTCCAGTGGCTTGGCGGCTTCTTCTATACGCGCCAGGATAGTGACTGGACCATCGACAGCCGGGCTCTCCTTCCGACGACGTTTGCGCCGACCCCGCTGCTGCTCGCCGACTTCGACGGGACGATCCGCTACACCGAAATTGCCGGCTTCCTGAACGGCACCTTCAAGGTCACCGACAAGCTCAGCCTGAACGGCGGTGCGCGGTTGAGCGAAAACCGCCAGCGCTTCGCCTACACCCGGGCAGGTGCGCTGTTTGCCGGAGCCGGGGCCAACTCGCAGGGCAGGGACAAGGACGCGGTATGGACCTATTCCGCCGCGATCGAATATCGCCCTGACGAGCGCACCTTGCTCTATGTGAAGACCGCGAACGGCTATCGTCCCGGCGGACCTCAGGTTTCGAGCCTGCCGGGCCTGCCGGAAAGCTTCGCGCCGGATACCACCAAGAATTACGAGGCGGGCGTCAAGTTCGACAGCGACGACCGCAAGCTCTCGCTCGAAGGCAACGTCTTCTACATTGACTGGACCGACATCCAGCTCCTTCAGACTGTCACGCTGGTCGTCGACGGGGCCACGCTGCGCCGCTCGCTGATTGCAAACGCCGGTTCCGCGAGCAGCAAGGGCTTCGATTTCAGCGCGCGCTACAACCCCACGCCGGCGCTCACTTTCGGACTCACCGGTGGCTACACCGATGCCCAGCTTGAAGACGATGCTCCGGGCCTCGGCGGGAGGGCGGGCGAGCGCATTCCCTACACCCCGCGCTTCCAGATATCCGGGACGGTCGATTACGAGATCGACCTCGGGGAAGATCGGTCGCTGACGCTGGGCGCAGCGGCAAGGCACGTCGGCAACCGGACGAACTACCTCTCGGGCCTGTCTTCAACCGGCCGTGATCCAGCCGGAAACGTCAACGCACTGATGCCGTCTTACAACATCGTCGATCTGCGCGCTGCTCTCACGCTGGGCACTCTCGAGATTGCCGCGCGCATCACCAACCTGACCGACGAGCGTGCGATCCTGTCGGCTGTGAGCAAGGGCACCGATCTGGCGACCGGGGCGTTCACCAGCGCTCAGGCTGCGGTTGCCCAGCCGAGGACGTTCGGCCTCTCGATCAGCAAGAGCTTCTGATCGGGTGACTGCCCCTCGCCTGCCTGCCACCTCACTGGCATGCGGCACCGGGCAATCGCACATCGGCCGGCTTGTTCGGAAACGTCCATTGCCCAGGCTGCCCGCGAGACGATATGTCTCGCGGGCAGCCTTAAGCTGGGCGACGAGCCATTGATCACCTTTGGACGGGAACTGCTATAGGAGCCGTTGTGGAAGTCAGTCTCGACGACAAGTGGACGCAGACGAGTGGCCAGGTCGTCATCACCGGCACGCAGGCAATTGGCCGCGTCCTGCTGCTGCAGAAGGAGATGGACAGCCAAGCTGGCCTCCACACGGCCGGTTACATCACCGGCTACCGCGGATCGCCGATGGGCAATGTCGATACCATGCTGTGGTCGATCGGGGACCGGTTGCGTGCGGCCGACATTGTTTTCCAGCCCGGCCTCAACGAAGATATCGCCGCCACCGCGCTGCGCGGCACCCAGCAGATCGATGCTGTGAGCGGCGCGCGCTATGACGGCGTGTTCGCGGCCTGGTACGCCAAGGGTCCGGGGGTCGACCGCGCGGGCGACGCCTTCAAGCACGGCAACGTCGCAGGCACCCACCCCAAGGGCGGCGTGGTGCTGTTCTATGGCGACGATCACGCGGGCAAGTCCTCGACCGTCGCCCACGCCAGCGAGGCCGCGGTCGCGGCGAGCCTGATCCCTTCGCTCTACCCAGCCGATGTCGGCGAAGTGCTGACCTTCGGGCTGATGGCCTATGCGCTGTCGCGCTACAGCGGGCTGTGGATTGCCGTGAAATGCGTGAACGAAGTGGCCGAGCAGACGGCAACCGTCGATCTGCGATTTGACGATTTCGCGCCCGTTCGCCCGGACCGCGCCGACGGCGTTGCGGCCACGGTCAACATCAGGCCGGGCAGCGCTTTCAATCCGCTCGGCGACGAACGCATCGTCGTCGACCAGCGCTTGCCGCTTGTGCATGCCTTCGTCCGCGCCAACGGCCTTGACCGGACCATCTTCAGGGCAGCGGACGCGCAGCTCGGGATTGTCGCTGCGGGGAAATCCTTCAACGATGTGCGAGCCGCCCTCGCACTGCTCGACCTGCCAGATGAAGATGCCGCGCGCGCGGGCGTGTCGCTCTACAAGCCGGGGTGCATCTGGCCGCTCGAACCGCAAGTGCTGTCCGGTTTTGCCTCGGGGCACAAGGTGCTTCTCGTGGTCGAGGAGAAGCGGTCCTTCATCGAAATGCAGGCGGCGCAGTTCCTCGTGAACCGGGCGGATCGGCCGCTGCTGATCGGCAAGCAGGATGCCGCCGGACAGCCGCTGCTTTCCGCCGTCGATCCGTTCGATCCCGTCATGCTGGCGGAGGTGATTGCAGCCCAGCTCGATCGGCTTGGCTGCCTGCCGCCTCAGGCCGCAGCGGCGTTGGCGCGCATCCGGAAGCAGCAAGGCGAAGGCCCTGCGCGGGGCCCGGCCCCCAAGCGGGCACCGTATTTCTGCTCGGGATGCCCGCACAACCGGTCGACCCGCGTCCCCGACGGCAGCATCAGCATGACTGGCATCGGCTGCCACACGATGGCCAATTTCGTCCGTCCCGATGTAGCGCTGCTGCCGACACAGATGGGCGGTGAGGGCGGAAACTGGCTCGGCCTCGCGCCGTTCACAGATACCCCGCACATCTTCCAGAACATGGGGGACGGGACCTATTACCACTCAGGGCTGCTGGCCATCCGCGCCGCAGTCGCTGCCAAGGTGAACATCACCTACAAGATCCTTTACAACGATGCCGTGGCGATGACCGGCGGCCAGCCGGTCGACGGGCCGATCTCCGTCGCCGAGATCGCGCGACAAGTGCTCGCCGAGGGGGTGGTGCGCGTTGTGCTTCTCAGCGACGATCCGTCCCGCCATGCGCGCGCGGATTTTCCGGATGCCGTGGAGATCGGGCATCGCGACGTCCTGGACGATGTGCAGCGGCGCCTGCGCGAAACCCCCGGCTGCACGGTCATCATTTATGAACAGACCTGCGCGGCGGAGAAGCGGCGGCGGCGCAAGCGGGGCACGTTCCCGGATCCGGCGAAGCGCCTGTTCATCGCGAAATCCGTCTGCGAAAACTGCGGCGACTGTTCCGAGCAGTCCACCTGTGTGAGCCTGACGCCGGTCCCGACCGAGTTCGGCGCCAAGCGGGCCATCGACCAGTCGAGCTGCAACAAGGATTACAGCTGCATCGACGGGTTCTGCCCGTCCTTCGTGACGATCGAGGGCGCTGCCCCGCGCAAGCCTGCCGGTGTCGAAGTGGACGCGGCCCGCCTCGCCGCGCTTCCCGAACCCGAGCGTGCGCCGGTTGGCGAGGGCTTCAACATCATTATTGCCGGTATCGGCGGCACGGGCGTCGTCACGGTGGGGGCGCTGCTGGGAATGGCGGCTCACATCGATGGCCTTGCCATGTCCTCGTTCGATATGACCGGGCTCAGCCAGAAGAACGGAGCCGTGTTCAGCCATTTGCGCGTTGCCGCTCGCCCCGGCGATATCACCAGCCAGCGGATCGCCCGGGGGCAAGCCGACCTGATGATCGCCTTCGATGCAGTGGCGGCTGCGTCTCCTGAAGCGCTCGACACCGTGGCGCAGGACAAGACCCGGGTGGTCGTGAACGCCGATGTCGCCGCGACGGTGGCGTTCCAGTTCGACCGCGACTTCGCGCTTGACGCTCCTGCGCTCATCGATGAGCTTCGCCGGTCTGCGGGCGAAGGCGCGGTCGAAACGGTCGCCGCCACGGCCATCGCGACCCGGCTGCTTGGCGACAGCATTGGGGCCAACCTGTTCGTCGTCGGCTTCCTCGCCCAGCGCGGGATGCTGCCGGTCAGCATATCCGCAATCGAGCGCGCGATTGCGCTCAACGGCGTGGCGACCGGGTTCAACCGGCGCGCCTTCGCGTTCGGGCGCCTGTTCGCGATAGAGCCCGACAGGTTGCTGGGCGGCGCTTCGTCCGAGCAGGACAGGGCCGCGCCCATGGGTCTGGACGAGCTGATCGCGCACCGCGCCCGCCATCTCGCCGCCTATCAGGACGAAAGGCTCGCCGAGCGGTATCGCGCCCTTGTGAGCCGGGTCCGGCTGGCCGAGCAGGCGCTGGTTCCGGGCAGCGAGGCAATGGCCCTAGCAGTGGCCAAGGCCTATGCCAGACTGCTCGCCTACAAGGACGAATACGAGGTCGCGAGACTCCTCTCCGCGCCCGCGCTGCGCCAGGAGATCGCGCAGGCCTTCGAGCCGAACGGTCGCCTTTCGTTCAATCTGGCGCCGCCGCTGCTCGCCCGGAAGGGCCGGAACGGACGTCCCGGGAAACGCGCTTTCGGCCCATGGATCCTGCCTTTCTTCGCGCTTCTGACCCGCCTCAAGGGTCTGCGCGGGACGTGGGCCGATCCTTTCGGCCACACTCGCGAGCGCCGCATGGAGCGCGCGCTGATCGCCGAATATGAAGCGCTGGTCGCCTCGGTGATCGGTGCGCTGACGAAGGACAACGTCGCACAGGCGGCGCAGCTGCTTGCGATGGCGGACGCGATCCGGGGGTTTGGACCCGTCAAGGAGGCATCGGTGGATCGCTACAGGGATGCAGTCAGAGAGGCTGAAGAGGCCTTCCTGATCGCCGTATCCAGCGCCCTACAGGACCCAAGCAGCCAACCAGCCGCACTGGTGCCTGCGGAATAAGCCGGTCTCGGCACGCCGCCTGACCGGTCACTCCTCTGCCGCGTCAGGCGAAGACGACTGTCTTGCTCGCGTTCGGAAGAACGCGCTTTTCGGCAACCAGGCGGACGGCGCGGGCGAGGACGCGGGCTTCTATGTCCTGCCCGATACGCACCAGAATATCGGGCGAAATGGCGTGCGAGACGCGTTCGACATCCTGTTCGATGATCGGGCCTTCATCCAGGTCGCTGGTCACGAAATGGGCCGTCGCGCCTATGATCTTGACCCCGCGTGCATAGGCCTGATGATAGGGTTTGGCGCCCTTGAAGCTGGGCAGGAAGCTGTGGTGGATATTGATGCAGCGCCAGCTCCACGCGGCGCTCAGCTCGTCCGACAGGATCTGCATGTAGCGCGCCAGCACGATGAGGTCGGCATCTGCGCCGAGGCGCATCAGCTCGGCTTCCTGCGCTGCCCTCGTCTCGGCGGTAACAGGCAAATGGTGATAGGCGATCCCGTGCCATTCGCAGATCGATCGCATGTCCTCATGATTAGAAAACACCCCGACGATATCGACCGGCAGGATCCCGGTGCGCCAGCGATGCAGCAGGTCGTTGAGGCAGTGGCCGAACTTCGACACGCCGATCAATACCCTCGGCCGATGGTCGGCGTCGCTGATCGCCCAGTTCATAGCGAAGCGTCGGGCCACGGGCGCAAAGCGCGCCTCGATCTCGGCCTTCGGCAGATCGGCGCTGAATGCGATGCGCAGGAAGAAGCTCCCGGTGTCGGGGTCGCCATGCTGCTGGCTTTCGAGGATGAAGCCGCCGGCCTCCGCAAGACAGGTGGTCACTGCCGCGCTGATGCCGGGCGCATCGTGGCAGGTGGTTGTCAGAATGTGGCGGATGGTCATGCAGCAAGATCCAGATAGTGCCGCATCTGCCGCGCGTAGCTCGTGTCGAAGATCATCCTGACGCCCCCCCCATCGAGCCCCGTCAGCACGACCGCAATGCCCGCCAAGCGCGTGCGTGCGGTCCGGCCGGGGGCGAAACTTTCGCTGTCGAGGCCGGTCAGCCTGCTCACGATCTGACCCGCATCGTCGAGATCCAGCACGATCAGTGCATCGCTCACCTCGATGGCATATCCGCCGGCAGCGGCGATGCCTGTAGCTGTGGCTCCCGCTTCAGCATCCGGGTGGATAAGCAGCCAGTCGTTCGGGCCGATGGCGAGAGCGGTCGGCGTCGCATGGCCGCAATCGGGCAGGCCGAGCGCCCTGGCGCCTTGCGCGCTGTCGCCTGCAAACTTGACGCGGAACAAGCGCAATCCTTCGCGCAGACGCACTGGAATGGCCGTGCCGTCCCAGGTCACGTCCCCGCCATGCATGGATGGCCATGCTGCAAGTTCAGCCATTGAGCTTCTCACCTGCCTTGTCGACGAAAACCGGATCGACGATGGTCCCCTTGAGGCGCCGGCCCATGTCGTAAAGTTCGACCACCTCGCCCTTGCGCGACCGGCCCCGGCGCACCAGCCCCATGGCGATCGGCCGCCCGAGCGTTGGGCTGAACACGGCAGACGTGACGTGGCCGTCGCTGGGCCCCGGCACGGTTCCCCCGGCTGCCAGAACCTGCGCGCCGACGGTGAGCATCGGGCCATCGCTGAGCAGCCCGACCAGCTGGAGCCGATCCTCGCGCGCCGCGTCATCCCTCAGCAGCGAGCGCCGCCCAACGAAGTCCGACGCCTTCTTAGCGATCGGTCCGGCCATGCCCACATCATCGGGCAAGGTGGTGCCGTCGGTATCGACGCCGATGTGCAGATAGCCCTTTTCGGTGCGCAGGATATTCAGCGCCTCGACCCCGATCGGCACCGCGCCTGCGCGGCCGAAGCGTTCCGCCAAGGCGGTCGCATGGCGGGCCGCGACGCTGATCTCGTAGCTCGCCTCGCCAGTGAAGCTCGCGCGCAGCACCCGCGCCGCGAAGCCCGCGACCGTGCCTTCGCGGTAAGCCATGTGCGGAAACGCGGCGAGGTCGATGTCCGTGCCGACATCGGCGATCATCTGCCGGGCACCGGGGCCGCTGACGGTCATCACCGCCCATTGCGACGTTGCCGGCAGGATCACAACCTTGAGGTCGGTCCATTCGCACTGGAGCCATTCTTCCATGGCAAGCGCAATGCGGTCTGCCCCGCCGCTGGTGGTGTGGACGAGGAAGCGGTCCTCGGCCAGCCGTACGAAGATGCCGTCATCGACGATCACGCCGTGCTCGCTGAGCATCAGCCCGTAACGCGCGCGCCCGGTCTTGAGGGTGGAGGCGGTGCCGACATAGATGCGGTCGAGGAACACGGCCGCGTCGGGCCCGCACACCTCGATCTTGCCGAGCGGCGAGCCGTCGAAGAGCACCGCTGACGTCCGCGCCTCCAAGGCTTCGCGCTGCGCCGCGGCCTCCCAGCTTTCGCCAACGCGCGGATAGGCGGTCGGACGGATCCAGCGGCCGTGCTCTTCGAAGACGGCGCCCTGTTCGGCGTGCCAGGCATGGGCCGGCAGGCACTTGATCGGCGTATGCAGCGCGCCCACCAGCGGCCCGGCGAGCGCGCCGAAGGTGACCGGGTTGTAGGGCGGGCGGAACTTGGTGGTGCCGACATTGCCCGGCGCGCGTCCGGTCAGTTCGCCCATCAGCGCGAGGCCGTTGACGTTCGAAGTCTTGCCCTGATCCGGCCCCATGCCGAGCGTGGTATAGCGCTTCAGGTGCTCGACCGAGCGATAGTTCTCCGATGCGGCAATGGCGATGTCGCGCGCAGTTACGTCGTTGGCGAAGTCGACGAATTTCTTGCCGCTGCCGGGCATTTCCCATTCGGGCGCGATGTCGAGATCGCCGAAGTCTCCCGCTGCTCCGCCGACGCATTCGACCGCCTGGCGCGCCAGCGCCGGGACAAAGGCGGCGATCTTGTCGTCATAACGCAGCGACCCGCCGCTTTGCGAAAAGAGGTGGACGACCGGCGACCAACCGCCCGACATCAGCAGCAGATCGCAAGGCAAGGTCCGGCCGTCGCTCAGCTGCACGGCCTTCACGCCCAAGGCTCCTTTTGCCTGCGTGACGGACAGTCCAAGCCGGCTGTCGACCACATCGACCGACGCGCCCGCAGCCGTCAGGACAGCTGCGACTTCCTGTGTGCTGTGATTGTTGGTCGCAATCACGATGCGATATCCGGGGAGCACCCCGTAGCGCTGGACATAGGCCTGCGCGGCGGACGCCAGCATGACGCCGGGCCGGTCGTTGCCCGCGAACACCAGCGGCCGCTCGATCGCGCCGGTGGCGATGATCACCTTACCCGCCCTCAGCTTCCAGAGGCGCTGGCGCGGCCCATCGCCCTCCGCGAGGGTTTCGACAGCGGCAAGGCTATTGTGGTCGTAATAGCCGAAGACTTCGGTGCGGGTGAGGACGGTGACATTCGGCATCGCCCGCAGCGCTGCGATTGCAGAAGCGACCTCGACGCCCGGGCGCCACAGGGCCGAGCCGCCGAGCGCGAAATCGCTTTCGACGATAAGCACGCTGCCGCCGGCCAGGGCCGCGTCATGCGCGGCTTCGAGCCCCGCAGGTCCGCCTCCGACAACGATCACGTCATGGCGTGCGTGGGCATGAACGTAGCGCTCGGGATCGGGCCCCTCGGGCGCCAGGCCCAGCCCCGCCGCCCGCCGGATTGGCGCTTCGAACAGGTGCCAGTTCGGCCACATGAAGGTTTTGTAGTAGAAGCCCGCGATCAGCAGCGGGGATGCAAGCTGATTGACCCCGCGCAGGTCGAAGCGCGGTGTCGGCCAGCAATTGACGCTGGTGGCTTCCAAACCGTCATGCAGCGGTACCTGTGTCGCCTTCAGGTTGGGTTCGGCCCGGTTGCCGCTGCCCAACTGCACCAGCGCATTGGCCTCCTCCGCGCCCGCCGCCATGATCCCGCGCGGGCGGTGATACTTGAAGCTGCGCCCGATCAGCCGGACACCGTTGGCGAGCAGCGCCGATGCCAGCGTATCGCCGGGATGGCCTGCATAATCGCGGCCGTTGAATCGGAAGCGCAAACTGGTCGAGCGATCGATCAGTCCCCCTGTCGGCAGTCTCGTCATGCAATGTCCGGCTTTGCTTCGGTCATCGCATAGACCGCTTCGATCCTGTGGCTCACCGTGCAACGGGCGACATTGAACCACCGCTCGCAGCCGAAGGTGTGGCGCCAGCGTTCATAGGTGATGCCCGCCGGGTTGCGGCGCAGGAACAGGTAGTCGGCCCAATCGTCAGCGCTGGCCGTGAGCGGCGGACGCTGGATGTGGCTTTCGCCGCCGCAAGTGAATTCGCTCTCGTCGCGCGGACCGCAATGGGGGCAGTGGATCAGCAGCATCAGTGCGCGATCCCGGAAGCGGCCGCCTCGTCGATCAGCGCGCCCTTGGCGAAACGATCGAGGCCAAAGGCGGCGGTGAGCGGGTGCGGTTCGTCCTTGGCGATCATGTGCGCCATGCACCAGCCGCCGGCCGGGATCGCCTTGAACCCTCCGGTCCCCCAGCCGCAGTTGAGGTAGACACCCTTGACCGGGGCGGGGCCGAACACTGGCGTGGAATCGTGCACCACATCGACGATGCCAGCCCATTGCCGCAGCATCCGCATCCGCGAGAACGAGGGGAACATCGTCAGCATCCCGGCCACCACCGTCTCCACCGTCGGCAGATTGCCCCGCTGGGCATAGGATGCATAGAGATCGAGCCCGCCGCCGATGACCAGTTCCCCCTTGTCCGACTGGCTGAGGTAGACGCCGGTGGCGGGCGACAGGACGACCTTGTCGAGCACCGGCTTGACCGGTTCGGACACGAAGGCCTGCAGCGCATAGGAGGTGATCGGCAAGCGGAAGCCGAGCTGATCGGCGAGCACCGTCGAGTGGCCCGACGCCGCAAGGCCGACCTTGCCAGCGCCTATCGTGCCCCGGGAGGTGCGTACGGCCCGCACGCCGTCCGCGCCATAATCGAAGCCGGTGACCTCGCAGTTCTGGATGATGTCCACGCCCAGCGCATCGGCGGCGCGGGCATAGCCCCAGGCCACCGCGTCATGGCGCGCGGTGCCGCCGCGCCGCTGGATGAAGCCGCCAATGACCGGAAAGCGCGCCGAGGGCGAATAGTCGAGCGCGGGAACCTGCTCGCGCATTTCATCGAGGCTCAGCAGATCGCTGTCGACCCCGTTCATGCGCATCGCGTTCGCCCAGCGGCGCTGCGCTTCCAGATCATGCCGGGTATGCGCGAGGGTGATCATGCCGCGCTGCGAGAACATGATGTTGTAGTTCAGCTCTTTCGAAAGCCCCTCATAGAGCTTGACCGAATGGTCGTAGAACGCCGCGCTCTCCGGGAACAGATAATTGGATCGCACCACGGTCGTGTTCCGGCCGGTGTTGCCGCCGCCGATCCAGCCCTTTTCGAGCACCGCGATATTGATGACGCCGTGGTTCTTTGCCAGATAATAGGCCGTGGCGAGGCCGTGGCCCCCGCCGCCGACAATGATGACATCGTACCGCGACTTGGGCTCGGGCGAGCGCCACGCCTGCGGCCAGTCTCGATGTCCTTTCGCTGCTTTCCGAGCGAGTGATAGTAACGAATACCGCATTGTCTTCGAGACTAACATACACAAGTGTATGTCACAAGGCGTTTGTTATGCGATCAGCCGCACTCGGGGTTCCAGTGATGTTGACTTCGCCTCGGCGCGAGCCGCTTCGAGCGCCCGCTGGCCGCACAGGATCTTGAGATAGGTGCCGGCCGCTTCCATGCGTTCGGCATTGGTGCCTTTGACGCCGATCGCGTAGTAGCCGATCTGGTGGAAATAGAAGGTGTTGGCGCGGATCACGGCTTCGGCCGGTTCGTGGCCCAGCAGTTCGAAGAATAGCCGCAAGGTCGCGAGGCGGTCCTCATCGGAGGCCTGGACCGCAGCGGACGCCCGCTCGTCAGACCGCGCCCATTCACGCACGGCCATGTCGAAACGGCTGTCATACTCCCGCTCTTCGATCATGCGGGTTACCGCCCTCTCGATCCAGGCGACAGCCTCGCCTGCCGACAGGTTTGAGTCCAGCGGTGGCAGGAACTGGCAGCTTTGCTTCCAGAGGTCGAGCAGCGCCGCCAGCAGCGCTTCGCGGTCTTCGAAATTGTGGTAGAATCCGCCACGCGTCACGCCGAGACGAGCGGCTAGACGATCAACTTTGACGCCGCCGATCCCTTCTTCGATAAGGGCTGCGCGAGCTTCGTCGATCCATGCTGACACGGGTGTTTTTGGCGTACGGCCCTGCTTCATGCGAAAGCCTTACCATAGGGCTTTGGCCGTCTCCAGCGACTATTGGCAGATGGCCTTTTGAATCTGCCCACTTTGCTTGGGCAGTCTGAAGCCGGGTCATTCCAGGTTGCGGCCCTTAAGCAGTTCCATGCGCTGCTGCGCGGACATCGCCATGATGCGCGAGCGAGCACCGAACCAGATCGCGGTGCTTATCAGCCCCCAGCATCCCAGCGTCAGCCATTCCGGCGGGATGCCCCCATCCGCTGCGAACCAGGGCTGCACAAGCGCCACCAGCGCGATGATGACCGAAAAGACGACGGCGCAGATCACGAGTGGCTTGCCGCCGGGAGCGGTGAAACTTGCCGTTTCGCCCGTCGCCCGGAGCTTGAGCACTGCCAGACAGGTGGCCACATAGGTGATGCCAAAACAGGCCGACATGATGTTGACGATCGGCATGATGAACCCCCGCCCAAGCATGAGCGTAACCAGAGTGACCGCGGTCACTGCCATAATCGCGAAGGTAGGCGCGCGGCGCGTATTGAGGCTGGCAAAGCTAGCTGGCGAAAGATGCGCTCTGCCAAGCGCGAAATAGACCCGGCTCCCGGCTAGAAGCAGCGCGTTCCAGGCGGTCATGCTGCCGAGGATCGCCGTAATCAGCACTAGTTTTGCGATGATGGGCGTGCCCATCGCCACCTCGAATGCCTGCGAGGCCGGAAGCGGCAGTTGCTTGAGCGTCGCGACAGGCACAAGTGCGCCGACCGAAAGCACCAGCATGATATAGAACGCAGCCGCGCCAACAACCGAGGCGATGAGAGCCCGACCCGCGGCCGCCATCGAGGTCGAGCATTCTTCCGCCGTGGTTGCGGCCGCATTGAAGCCGGCAAACCAGAACGGCGCAGTGCCTAGCATCGACACAACGGCGGCGAACTTGACCGCGGTTGTCTCGCCGGGAATGAGCGGCTGCAGATTGGCCGGCTCCGCATAAAGCATGGCGATAGCAAGAAAGCCGGCCATCAGGGCGATCCGCAGATAGGTGATCCATTCCTGCACCACCGCCGCACCGCGCACGCCGCGCGAGGCGAGAATGCTGAACCCGATCGCGAAGGCAGCGCCGATCACAAGGCTGCCCAACCGCACATCATGCCCCAGCATCGTATAGGCGACCGGCCCCTCGACCCCGGGGAAGAGCAGCCCGAAAAGCTGCCCGATGGAAATCGCCTGAAAGGCACACGCTGCCGTATAGACCAGAGCCAGTGTCCAGCCTGTCAGGTAGGCTGCACCCGAACCGCCGAGCGCTTGCGCATAAACGATCTCTCCGCCGGCGGCCGGAAGGCGCGCGGCCATTTCCGCGTAGCACAGCGCAACCAGCAGAACGCCGCTAGCACCGATGGCAAGCGCAATAGCAGTTCCCACAGCCCCGGCATTCACCACGGCATCGCCCATGATGATGATCCATGCGACGCCGACAATGCTCCCAAAGCTCACGGCGAAGTATTGCGGCGCAGAGATCGACTTTCGAAGCCCGGAACCTTGTGAAACCATGTTGAATCACCGTTCGATAATCGAGATGAGCCCCGGAGCCGATTGGTACACCGCGCGTAGTCTTTGGCGTGCCGAACGCATCGGCAATTGCATGGCCAACCCGGTCGAAATCTCGCTATGCCTTGGTCACGAAATGCGGATTGGAAAGCCCGTCAGAGTTAAAATACACAAGTGTATGCGTCTGTCAAAGGTTGCGCCAGCGCGGGATGTGTAATGGCTTTTGCTGGGATCCTCGATTTCACGGGGACTGCTTGACCGCCGGAAGCCTGCCCACGCCGCGAGGCTGCCGGAGTGACCGGCGCGTCAAGCGGCACCCTAGATCTGTTCTGCCGCGCGGCTTACGGCATGCCTGAGCCATCTGTTCGCCTGATCCGTGCGTGCGGAAGGCCGCCAGAGCATTTCGACCTCCCAAGGCCGCGTGACGATCGGCAGTTCGAAGGTCTCCAGCCCCGATTTGCGGAGGTTGGTGGCGATGCGCTCGGGAAGCGTGGCGATCAGGTCACTCGCCAGAAGGACCGGCCCCAAGGCGAGCATATGCGGCAGGACCAAGGCGATGCGCCTGCGCAGGCCCAGCGTCTCGAGATCATGATCGATCCGCCCACGTGCGTCCTTGCGAAGCGAGACCAGCGCGTGATTGGCCGCCGCGAAGGTCTCGGGCGTCAGGTCGTGCAGAACCGGATGCCCCTTGCGGGCAACGCCGACAAAGCGCTCGGTCCAGAGCCTGGTGCGAACGGCATCGGGCGGCAGTGGATCGAACACGCCGATGGCAAGATCCACCTCGCCGCGCGCGATCAGCTCGGGCACGTCCTGTTTGTTGTAGCTCGAAAGCCGCAGATCGATGTTCGGCCCGTGGTCCTTCAACCATGCGGCGAGCGGCGGAAGGAGAAGAGCCGTGGTGTAATCGGTGCTGGCAAGTGTGAAGATCCGCCTTGCCGTTGCGGGAGCGAAGTCCACCCCCTCGGCCAAGGTCGTGCGAAGCTGGGCGAGGCCCGCCGCAATGCCGGGCATCAGCGCCGCAGCACGCGCCGTCGGCTCCATCCGGCCACCGGTTCTTTCGAACAGGCGGTCTCCCGTAAGGCGGCGCAGCCGGGCGAGGGCCGCGCTCATCGCCGGTTGCCCGATGCCGAGCCGCTGCGCTGCATGCGAGACGCTTCCCGTATCGGCCAGCGCTTCGAAGGCCAGCAGCAGATTGAGATCAAATCCCCGCAGTTCCATCGATCTGAATGATAATCACTATCGACGTGAGTGAAAAGCAATTCTCCGCTCGCGCACTATAAATCAGATCAACCAGAGGAGTGCCCCATGTCGGACGCCAACATTGCAACCGTAACCCGCTTCATCACCGAATTCCTTGGCAAGGCTGATCTGGCCGCCGCCGACGCGACCCTTGCACCGGACGTCCAGGGGATCACCGGCCTCAAGCCCACCGGGCCGATCGACGGGGCAGAGGAATACAAGGCCACCATCACCGAATTCGTCGCCGCCTTCCCTGCCGAAACCCCGGTCGAAATCATCGACCAGTTCGCCGCGGGAGACCGGGTGGTGACGCGGTTCCATTCGCGCCAGCGCCACGCCGGGACTTATTTCGGCGTCGCGGCGACCGGCCGGGTGATCCTGTTCGACGAGACCCACGTGGCGCGCCTGCGCGACGGGCGCATCGTGGAGAACATCGTGTCGGCGACCAATCTCGAATTCGAGATGCTGATGGCGCCCGTGCTGACCCCGCTGATCCTGAAATGACGGCGCAAACGGAAGGTAATGCAATGACCCAGCCCCTTGCCATCATTGCTGGCGCAGGTCCCGGAATTGGCGCGGCGGTGGCGCGAGCCTTCGCTGCCGACGGTTACACGGTTGCGTTGCTAGCCCGAAGGCGCGAGGCGCTGGAGGCGTTGGCCTCCGGGCTGCCCGGTGCAAGCATCTGGCCGGTCGATCTCGGCAACCCGGCAGCTGTAAAGTCCGTGATCGGCGCGATCATCGCCGAGCATGGCACGCCGGCCGTCCTGCATTACAATGCGGCGGCATGGCACGAAACCGATCCGCTCACGCTCGACCCCGCCACCTTCACCGCGGACCTCTCCTTGTGTGCGACCGGTGCGCTGGCTGCGATACAGGCGGTCGTCCCCGCCATGAAGGCCGAGGGTGGCGGCACACTGCTGTTCACGGGCGGCGGCCTTGCACTCTACCCCGAATATGGCGGCGATGTTGTGTCGTTGGCAGCGGGCAAGTCAGCGATGCGCGCCGTGGTATTGGCTCTGGCACCGAGGTTGGCTGATATCGGGATCCACGCAGCCACTGTCACGATTGCAGGGACGGTTGCACCGGGCACGCCCATCGACCCCGACTTGATCGCCGCGACCTTCATGGCGCTCCACAGGCAGTCTCGCGAAGATTGGCAGACCGAGGTTGTGTTTGACGGAAAGGTTGCGCGCTGACCGTGCTGGCGAGGCAGACCGGTCGAAACGGTCTGGTAGCGGTCCCGCTCAACCGTCGCGGAAATCCCGCAGAACTGCGCCACTCTCCAATGGCGGTGCGCCCGCAGGCAATATCTCGATTTCAGGAGAGACTATGTGGTGCGGTCGAGAAGACTCGAACTTCCACGGGCTTTCGCCCACAACGACCTCAACGTTGCGCGTCTACCAGTTCCGCCACGACCGCACTCGGGGTTTGCCGGGGCAGCCAAAGCGCTGGCCCCGCGGTAGGAGCGCGCCCCTAGCAAGGGGTTTGCCCTCACGCAAGCGCTTTGACGAAGGTCCTGCCGAACCCGCCTAGCGCGGCGCCCAGCCCAGCGCGGCGCCGGCCGCCCCCGGAGGGATGTTGGCGATCGCCTCGGTCACGGTGATGCTCTCGCCCGGGGCGAGCCTGCGCTTGGCGGGCGCGACCACCCAGTCGCCGATATTGCGCTCGCGCGCGTCGCTGAACACGACCAGCAGGTTGGGCACATCGAGGCTCTCGCTGGCGGAGTTGGTGATGGTGCCGCGCACGCGGAATATCACCTCGCCGTTCTCGAGCGGCTCGCGGCGCTGCTCGGCAGTGGGGAAATCGAGCTCCAGGCCCGGCTGGCCAACCCCGAAGGTCGGACGCTGGAGCGGCAGCCATTCGGGCAGGCCATAGGTATTGACTGCAAGCGCCGTTCCGGTCGCCAGCAGGGCGAAGATCGCCGCGGCGAGGGTCCACATCTTCAGCGTGTTGCGCCGCCGGGTGAAGGGCGCGCGATAGTCGAACTGCGAGCCACCCTCAGCGTCATCCTCGACCACGTCCGCATAGTCTTCATCGTCGTCGAACGGCGGGTCGGCGTAGTCTTCGGCCGGGGCGGTTGCAGTCTCGTCCTGAGCGCCGAGACTGCGGCGCAGCGCGCGCACTGCCAGCGAGGCATCCAGATCGCCATCTTCCGCGCTGTCGGGGGTGCGCCAATGGCTGATCGAAGGGCCTTCGGCAGGCGGTTCGGGAACGGGTGCCGGCGCGGCAGGAGGAGGGGGCGGGGGAGGCGGAGGCGCGGCGGCATCCTGCGGCTCGGCCACCGGCACCTCGGGCGGGGCGGCAGGGGGAACCGGGGGTTTCGCAGCCGGAGCCGGTGCCGGGCTCGGCGGCGCGGGTGCAGGAAGCTCGGGAGGGTCCTGAAACCAGCTGTGCTTGCACTTGGCACATCGCACGGTGCGCCCTTCGCTGCCGATGGCAGCATCGGGCACCGCATAGCGGGTGCCGCAGGCTGGGCAGGCGATGATCATGTCACATTTTGTGATAGTCTTCAGTCCTGCGCAGACAAGAGCAAGCGCCGCGAAGGCCCGCATTTACCCGCTGTTTTCCACACTGCGGCCACATTACGGGGCGTAATTCCGCCGTTCCGGGCGCCTGTGGGCGATCTGTGCCTTTTCGCCAGCCTGCCCCGCTGATAGGTGCGCCCCATGAGCGATCAACTCTCCGGGCAGGTGAAGTTCGACAATGTCGGCTTGCGCTACGGCACCGATCCCGAGGTGCTGAGCAACCTGTCCTTCACGCTCTACCCGGGAAGCTTCTATTTCCTGACCGGCGCGAGCGGCGCGGGGAAGACCAGCCTCTTGAAGATGCTCTACCTCGCGCAGGCCCCTTCGCGCGGGGCGATCCGCATGTTCGGGCACGATCTGGTGACGATGCCGCAAAGCCGCCTGCCGGAACTGCGCCGCCGGCTGGGCGTGGTGTTCCAGAACTTCCGCCTCGTCCCCTATCTCACCGCCTTCGACAATGTCGCCCTGCCGCTGCGGCTGGCGGGGACCGACGAGCGGAAGATCCAGCGCGCGGTCGGCGACATGCTCGATTGGGTGGGCCTGTCGCACCGCGCCCATGCCGTGCCGCCGACCATGTCGGGCGGGGAACAGCAGCGCGTCGCCATCGCCCGCGCGGTGATCGCCCGGCCCCGGATGCTGATCGCCGACGAGCCGACCGGCAACGTCGATCCGGACATGGCCCAAAAGCTGCTGCGCCTGTTCGAGGCATTGAACAACCGGGTGGGCACAACGGTGGTGGTGGCGACCCACGATGTCCACCTGCTGAAGAAGGTGCCGGATTCCCTGATCATGCGGCTCCACAAGGGCCAGCTCTCCGATCCGACGGGCGCGCTGCGCTATCCGCCCAAGCCGGGCGGGAGCGGGAGCGGGATGGGCGGGAGCGGGGCATGAGCACGCTGCCCCCGCTGCCCCCCGAGGCCGAAGCCGAAGCAGGCGAGGCCCTGCCCGCACGCCCGCGCGGCCGGGCTGCGGCGCGGCTGCTGCCCCCGGCGCGGCTCACCGGACCGATCCCCTGGGTGATTGCGATCCTCATCGCGCTGGTGGTGATCGCGGCGGCCGGTGGCCTCGCCCTGCGCAACCTGTCGGCCGCCGCCACCGCGGGCCTTTCCAGCGCCGTCAGCGTGCAGGTGATCGAGCCCAACCCCGATCTGCGCGAAGCCCGCGGCGCGGCGGCGGCCCGGGTGCTGTCCGGCCTGGCGGGCGTCACCGCGGTGCGGCAGGTGCCCGAGGCGGAACTGGTCGCCATGCTCGAACCCTGGCTGGGGCCGGATGCGGGCGCGGGCGAGGTGCCGATCCCGGCGCTGATCGATGTCGAACTCGCCGCAAATGCGGGTCCTTCCGAGATTGCCCGGATCGAGGCCGCTCTGGCCGCCGCGGTGCCGGGCGCGCGGGTCGATGCGCAGGGCGATTTCCTGCGTCCCGTGGCCGACGCGCTCGCTGCGCTGCAATGGCTGGCGCTGGGCCTTGTCACGCTGGTCGCGCTGGCGACCGGGGCGGCGGTGTGGCTGGCAGCGCGCAACGCCTTTGCCGGGGCGCGCGACACGGTCGAGATCATGCACCTGCTTGGCGCCAGCCAGCGCCAGATCACTGCCGTGTTCCTGCGCGACGTGCTGCGCGAGGCGGCTGCCGGGGCGCTGCTCGGCGCGGCGCTGGGGGTGGCGGCAGTGTGGCTGCTGGGCCAGCAGTTCGCCGGCCTCGGCAGCGGGATGGTCAGCGGCGGCGGCCTCGCGCTTGCCGATTGGCTGGTGATCGGCACGGTTCCCCTTGCGGGCGTGCTGCTGGCGCTGCTGACCGCACGCATCACCATTGCGCTTGCCCTCAAGGACATGCTCTAGGGCGGTGACGATGATCCGCCGTGCCCTCTCCGTACTGTTTCTTGCCTGGGCGATCGGCTTCCTGTGGTTCGTCGTCGCCCTGCCCAAGCCGGCCGAAGGCGTGACGACCGACGCCGTGATCGTCCCCACCGGCGGCCCCGGTCGGATCGCGCGCGGGCTGACCGTGCTCGACCGGGGCCTCGCTCGGAGGATGCTGGTGAGCGGGGTCGACAAGGAGGTGCGCCCGCAGGAATTCGCCGCCCAGTTCGGCGTCTCCCCGCGCACCATGGCGTGCTGCGTCACCTTGGGCTTTGCCGCGGTCGACACTCGCTCCAACGCGGCCGAAACCGCCAAGTGGGTGGCGCAGAACGAGGTCCGCTCGCTCAGGCTGGTGACCACCGACTGGCACATGCGCCGCGCTGCGGGCGAGCTTGACCGGACCCTGCCGGGCCACGTCACCGTGATCCGCGATGCAGTGCCTTCCCAGCCCGATCTGGGCACGCTGTTTCTCGAATATCACAAGCTGATCGCCAGCCGCGCGGCAGGGCTGGCCGACCTGTGAGCTGGCTGGTTGCGGCGGTGCGTTCGCTCGCCTTCTACGTGCTGTTCTACGGCGGTTCGGCGCTGCTGGTCATCGCCTCGGTGATCGCGGTGATCGCGCAGAAGCGCTGGCTGCCGCCGATCGTTGCGCGGTGGGGACATTGGCACCTGTGGTGCGTGCGCAAGGTGCTCGGGATCGAGGTGGTGCGCGATGGCGCCCTGCCGCAGGGGCCGGTTCTGATTGCAATGAAGCACGAAGCCTTCTTCGAGGCGATCGACACGCCCCGGCTGTTCGCCTTCCCCGCCGTCTTCGCCAAGCAGGAGCTGTTCCGCATCCCCGGCTGGGGCTATTCGGCGCTGGTCTACGGCCTCATTCCGGTGGCCCGCGAGGAAGGGGCCAAGGCGCTGCGGGCGATGATCGCGACCGCCAAGGAGCGGGTCGCCGCGGGCCGCCCGCTGGTGATCTTTCCCGAAGGTACCCGCGTCGCCCATGGCACGAAGCCGCCGTTGCAAGCGGGGTTCGCCGGGCTCTACAAGCTGCTGCGCCTGCCTGTGGTGCCGATCGCGGTGGACAGCGGGGCGACCTATCATCATCTGGTGAAGCGCCCGGGCCGGATCACCTACAAGGTCGGCGAGACGATCCCCGCCGGGCTTTCGCGCGAGGAGGTCGAGGCGCGGGTGCATGCGGCGATCAATGCCTTGAACGTGGAAAGCTGAGGCGGCGCAGGGCTCTGCCCCTGTCCTGCACGCGCCAGACCCCGGTCAGACCCCTTCCAGACCCCCGCCAGACCCCTCCCAGCGCGGCGCCAGAACCGGTGTTTCACGTGAAACATCGGGCGGCGCGCTATTCCCCGTGTTCGCGGCCGAAGTCGGGGCGCTTGTCGTCCTGGCCCTGTTCGATCACCGCGCGGCGGATCGCGCGGGTGCGGGTGAAAAGGTCGAACAGGGTGTCCCCGTCGCCGGAACGGATCGCCCGCTGGAGCGCGGTGAGGTCCTCGGTGAAGCGGCCGAGCATCTCCAGCACGGCACCCCTGTTGGTCAGGAACACGTCGCGCCACATCACCGGGTCCGAGGCGGCAATGCGGGTGAAGTCTCTGAAACCGCCCGCAGAATACTTGATGACCTCGCTCTGCGTGACGTCCTCCAGATCGCTGGCGGTGCCGACGATGGTGTAGGCGATGAGGTGCGGGATGTGGCTGGTCACCGCGAGCACGAGATCGTGGTGGGCTGCGTCCATCAGCTCGACCCTGGAGCCCAGGCTGGACCAGAAATCGCTGAGCGCCTCCAGCGCGGCCGGATCGCAGCCTTCGGGCGGGGTGATGATGCACCAGCGCCCGGCGAACAGGGTCGCAAAGCCCGCCTCCGGCCCGCTCTGCTCGGTCCCCGCGACAGGGTGGGCGGGGATGATGCAGGCGCCCGGCAGCGCCTCGGCCAGCGCGGTGGCGACCGCCTCCTTTGAGGAGCCGACATCGCTGACAATCGCGTGCGGCGCCAGGCCCGGCGCGATGGCCCGCGCCGCATCGCCCATCGCGCCGACGGGGACGCACAGGATCACGAGGTCGGCATCGGCGACGGCATCTTCGGCGCGCTCGCACACCTGATCGACAAGGCCTCGCCCTGCCGCCCGCTCGCGCACGGCAGGGTCGCGGTCCCAGCCGGTGGTGGCAATGGATAGCCCGCGCGCCCGGATCGCAAGCCCGATCGACCCGCCCAGCAGGCCAAGGCCGATGATGGCGACGCGCCCGATGGTCATGCCGCTTCCCCGCACAGCTTGCGCAGCGTGGCGATGACGCAGGTCATGTCGTCCGTCTTGCCGATGGTGATGCGCAGCGCGTTGGGAAGGCCCTGCGACGGCAGGTGGCGCACCGCATAACCCGCATCCGACAGCGCCTCCAGGGCCTGCAGCGCAGTGACCGCTCCCTCGAAATGGACGAGCAGGAAGTTCGCCTCGCTGGGGGAGGCCGATATGCCGTGATTGCCCAGCGCTGCGACAGCGTCGGCCAGCCGCACGCGTTCGCGGGCATTGTGTTCGCGGGCTTCGGCGACGAAGGCCTGATCGCCCAGCGCGGCTATGGCGGCCTTCTGCCCGCTCACCGAGACGTTGAACGCGCCCCGCATGCGGTTGATGAGGTCGATGAGATTGGGCGCTCCGGTGACCCAGCCGATCCGTTCCGAGGCGAGGCCATAGGCCTTGGAGAAGGTGCGGCTGACCAGCACGTTCTCGTGGGTGGCGGCAAGGCCGAAGGCGGCGTGCTGGTGGGCCGGGTCGACATATTCGCCATAGGCCTCGTCGATCACCAGCAGCACGTCGGCGGGCAGGCCCGCGTGGAGGCGGGCGACTTCGGCGGGCGGCAGGAAGGTGCCGACGGGGTTGTTCGGATTGTCGAGCAGAACCACTCTGGTTCGCGGCGTAACCGCGGCCAGCAGCTTGTCGACGCTCGCGCCATATTCGGCATCGTCGGCCAGCACCGGGGTTGCCCCGACCTTCTGCGCCAGCAGCGGGTAGAGCGAGAAGGAATAGCGCGAGGCGAGCACCTCGTCCCCCACGCCGGCCAGCGCCTGCACAGCGCAGTGCAGCAGCTCGCCCGAGCCGGTGCCGCAGACGATCCGGTCGGGATCGAGCCCATGCACCTCGGCGATCTTTTCGCGCAGCGCCCGCGCATCGGGATCGGGGTAATCCGCCGGATTGTGCCCCTCAGCCAGCGCCGCGAGCGCTGCGGGCGAACAGCCGAGCGGGTTCTCGTTGGCGGACAGCTTCACCAGCGGCTTGCCCGAAGCGGACTTCGACTTGCCGGGGACGTAGGCGTGGATCTCGGCGATCCACGGTTTGGGTTGAGGTCTGGCGTTCATCGCAAGCCCGCTTATAGAAAAACAGCCCTTCGACAAGCTCAGGGCGAACGGTTATGGGGGCGTCCTTCGAAAAAGTCCGTTCGTGATGAGCTTGTCGGAAGCGAAGCTGGCCGATAGGCCGCCCACTGCAATTTCTTTGGTCAGGCGCACTCTTGTCGAACCCCTCGCTGCTCTACCCCGTCCCCCATCCCCTGCCGCTCGATAGCGGTCAGGTGCTGGAGGGCTGCGAGATCGCCTACGAGACCTACGGCACGCTTGCGCCCGATGCGTCGAACGCGGTGCTGGTGTGCCATGCGCTGACGGGCGACCAGTATCTCGCCAGCCCCCACCCCATCACCGGCAAGCCCGGTTGGTGGGAACGGATGGTCGGCCCCGGCAAGCCGATCGACACGGACCGGCACTTCGTCATCTGTGCCAACGTGATCGGCAGCTGCATGGGATCGAGCGGCCCGGCCAGTCTCGCCGCCGATGGCCAGCCCTATGCGATGCGGTTCCCCGTCATCACCATCCGCGACATGGTGCGCGGGCTGGTCGCGCTGCTTGACGGGCTGGGGATCGCAAGGCTGCACGCCGTGGTCGGCGGGTCGATGGGCGGGATGCAGGCGCTGAGCCTTGCCGCCAACTGGCCCGAGCGCGCCGCGCGCGTGCTGGTGATCGCCTCGACCGCGCGCCACTCCGCGCAGAACATCGCCTTCCACGAAGTCGGGCGGCAGGCGATCATGGCCGATCCCGCCTGGGCCGGGGGCGATTACTACGCCGCCGACGCCAAGCCCGACAACGGCCTCGCGGTTGCCCGGATGGCCGCGCATATCACCTATCTGTCCGAAGCGGGCCTTACCGAGAAGTTCGGGCGGCGCCTGCAGGACCGGGACGCCAAGAGCTTCGGCTTCGACGCCGATTTCCAGGTGGAAAGCTACCTCAGGTATCAGGGCAGCGGCTTCACCCGCCGGTTCGACGCGAACAGCTACCTCTACATCACCCGCGCCATGGACTATTTCGACATTGCCGAAGAACACGGCGGCAAGCTGGCCGATGCCTTCGCGGGCACGCAGGCACGGTTCTGCATCGTCAGCTTCGATACCGACTGGCTCTACCCCACGGCCGAAAGCCGCCACGTGGTGCACGCGCTGAATGCGGCCGGGGCGAAGGTGAGCTTTGTCGAGCTCTCCGCGCCGCACGGGCACGATTCCTTCCTGCTGGAACACGACCAGCTTGACCGGGTGGTGAAGGGCTTCATCGAATGACGGCCCCCGCTTCTTCCCTGCGCCCCGACCTTGCCGCCATCGCCGCCCATGTTGCGCCCGGCAGCCGGGTGCTCGATATCGGCTGCGGCGACGGCGCGCTGATGGCGGAGCTGGAAAGCGCCAGCGGCTGCGATGCGCGGGGCATGGAGCTGGACGGCGCGCTGGTCGAACGCTGCGTGTCGCGGGGGCTTTCCGTCGTGCAGGGCGATGCGAATATCGATCTCGCGAACTACCCGGACAAGGCCTTCGACTACGCGATCCTCAGCCAGACATTGCAGACTGCCGCGCGCCCCGACCTGATGCTCGACGAGCTGCTGCGGGTGGGGCGGCGGGCGTTCGTGTCGTTCCCCAACTTCGCCCATTGGCGCACCCGCGCGGCGCTGATGTTCGGCGGGCGGATGCCGGTGACGCGCGCGCTGCCGGTCAGCTGGTACGAAACCGACAACATTCACCACGTCACGGTCGAGGATTTTCGCGAGCTTGCCAAGATGAAGGGCGCGAAAGTGGAACGCGCGTGGTTCTTCTCGAATGAAAAACAGATCGGCGCGCCAGCGGCAAACTGGCGCGCCGAATTCGCGGTGTTCGAATTAAGCCGCTGATGTGCGGCCACCTTTGGTCTGAGGGGTCACGCCAGTGACCCCATCACATCAAACCCGGTGCAGCATGCACAGCTTGTGGCCGTCCAAGTCCAGCACATAGCCGAGGTTCATCGTCCCCATCGCGCCGGTGCGCGGGCCCGGGGGGTCTTCGATCGACTTGCCGCCCGCAGCCACGGCCGCATCGTGGAAGGCCTGCACCTGTTCGAGGCTGTCGCAGGCAAAGCCGATGGTCGATCCGTTCGCACAGGTCGCGGGCGACCCGTTGATCGGCTCGCTGATCGAGAACATCCCGCCATTGTGCATCCAGAAGGCCCGCTTGTGCCCGGTGGCGGCGACGTTGATCATCCCCGGCCCTGCGCCGAGCGTGGCGAGCACGCTGTCATAGAATGCCTTGGCGCGGTCGAAATCGCTGGTGCCGACCATGATGTGACTGAACATGAAATTGCGTCTCCTCTCATAAGACGGGTTGCGGATTAGGATGGATCGTCCGGGCCCGCAATCGGCAAATGGAATGAGAAAAGCGGTAGCCGGAGGTTCATCGGACAAGGCATAGGAGAAGCCATGCTCACATCCCTTCTCGCCGCCGCGCTTGCCCTTCAGGGCGCGCCCGCTCCCACAGCGCCGACACCTGTCCCACCCCCGGCCGAAACGATCACGCTTGACGATCTGCCCATCGATCAGGCCGCCGCTGCGCGCTGCGCGGTCGCCTACGCGACCGTGGGGCGTTGGCAGACCACCGGCGATGCGCGCGGGCGCGGGTTCGCCGATGTCGCTGCCACTGGCGGGCGCGAGTTCTTCGTGCAGGTCATGGTCAGGCTGATGGACGACGCCGGCCTCACCCGCGCGCACATCCAGACGCTCGCCGCGCGGGGATTTGCGGAATACGAGACGGCCGAGGGGCTTCAGCGGATCGAGGCGATGATGCCCGCCTGCGAGCTGATGAAGTCTGCCGCCGGGCTGTAGTTTCACGGAAGATAATCCCGCTCCTGCGCTGGATTCGGCCAGCCACATGAGGCAAGGGAAGCCCTGTCATGTGGCTGCTTTACCAATTTCCCCTGTGCCCCTTCAGCCGCAAGATCCGGCTGCTCCTGAGCGAGAAGAACATCCCCTTCGATCTCATGCGCGAGGACCCGTGGGCGGCGTCGGACCTGTTCTACAACCTCAATCCTGCCGGGCGCACCCCGGTGATCGTCAACGAGGACAAGAACATCGCCATCCCCGATAGCCGCGCCATCGCGGAATATTTCGAGGAGACGGTGGATCGCAATCCGATGATCAACGGCACCGCCACGCAGCGCGCGGAAATCCGGCGGCTGGTGGCCCTGTTCGACGAGAACTTCTACGCCGATGTCACCGCGCCCCTGCTGTCCGAACGCATGAAGAAGCGCATCCTGCGCCAACCGCCCGACAGCGGGGCGCTGCGCAGCGCGATGAAGATGGCGCACGGGCATCTCGATTATCTCGACTGGCTGATCGACAACCGCCCGTGGGTGGCGGGATCGACCATGAGCCTTGCCGACCTTGCGGCGGCGGCGCAGATTTCGGTGGCGGACTATCTCGGCGGGATCGACTGGGCGGGCCACGAACAGTCGCGCGGCTGGTATGCCGTGTTCAAGAGCCGCCCGAGCTTCCGCCCGCTGCTCACCGAGCGGATGGACGTGATCAAGCCGCCCGCGCACTACGCCCTGCTCGACGGGTAATTCACGAAAGCGCGCTCGCTTGCGTAATGCCACTCTCCCGGAGAGCTTGTGTTCCGCACGCCATCCGGCGTGCGAAATTCTCGCTCATGCGACCTGACGGCCGCACCGCTGCGGGCGCGCAGTCGCGCTTGCGGATTGTCTGCGACAATCCGATATTGCCGCAAGAGAGAGGTGACACCATGACCGATGATCCCCGCAGCCTGACCGATGCCGAGTGGCGCGAGAAGCTCTCGCCGATGCAGTACCACGTGCTGCGCGAGGCGGGCACCGAACGCGCCTTCACGGGCGAGTACGACAAGTTCTACGACGAGGGCGAATATCACTGCGCGGCATGTGGCACGCAGCTGTTCTATTCGACCGCCAAGTATAACAGCGGCTGCGGCTGGCCCGCCTTCACCCGCCCTTCGACCGAGGAAGTGATCGAGGAGCACCGCGATATCAGCTACGGAATGGTCCGCACCGAAGTGCGCTGCGGCAAGTGCGGAAGCCACCTCGGACACGTATTTCCGGACGGGCCGCCCGAACAGGGGGGCCTGCGCTACTGCATCAATTCGGCCGCCCTGATCTTCACCCCCGCCGAAAGCTGAGGGTCCCGCCGCGACGGGGGAGAGCTGCTGAGGGCCGGGTTCACCCCCGGTTACAACTTGCCTATGCAAGGGCCGCTTCCTAGGGCCCTGCCGGATGGGCCATCAATCAGGCACGGGTCATGTCGAAGCGGGGTGAGCAGTTGCAGAACAAGGGTGCACGCGGCAAACGCCGGGCGGCGGCGGATCGCTCCGCAGCCCCGGCTGCCGCGCCCGCGCCGCGCGGCAGCGGCCCCGGCAAGCCGCCCGGGCGCTGGCGGCTGTGGCTGAGGCGTCTTTTCGTCTGGACAGCCGGGCTGGTGGTGCTCGGCCTCGTGTTCCTCGCATTCGCCGTGGGCTTCGCCGCCTCCTCCCTGCCCAGCTACGCCACCCTTCAGGCCACCCAGCCGGGGCAGACCATCGTCATCCGCGCGCGCGACGGGCGTGAGCTGGTCGAGATCGGGCCAAGCTTCGGCGAGTGGCTGCGCTATGGCGAAATCCCCGAGAACATGACCAACGCGATGATCGCGGTGGAAGACAAGCGCTTCCGCTCGCACTGGGGAGTCGATCCGGTTCGCCTCACCGGCGCGCTGATCGAGGGAATCACCGGATCGCGCGAAAGGCTCGGCGGAACGTCGACCATCACCCAGCAGCTGGCGCGCAACCTGTTCCTCAACAACAACCGCTCGCTCGACCGCAAGGCGCGTGAGGCGGTGCTGGCGATGGCGCTGGAATGGAAGTTCTCCAAGGAGCAGATCCTCGAGCTCTACCTCAACAAGGTCTATTTCGGCGGCGGCGCCTACGGCATCGATTCCGCCTCCCGCAAGTTCTTCAGCCACCCCGCCAACGAACTCAGCGTCGAAGAGGCCGCGATCATCGCCGGGCTGGTCAAGGCGCCCAGCCAGTACTCGCCCACAGCCGATGTGCAGGCCGCCGTTGATCGGGCGCAGGTGGTGCTCAGGCTGATGCAGGAGCAGGGCTACATCACTCCTGATCAGGCCCAGGTCGATGTCAGCGCGGTGCAGCTGAAGGAGCAGGCAGGGCAGAACTCGGTGCGCTACTTCACCGACTGGGTGCTGCCGCAGCTCGATATCATCCTGCCCGAAACCTACGAACCGATCGAGGTTTGGACCACGCTCGACATCGGGATGCAGCGCGCCGCGACCGCCGCGATCGAGGCCAACACCCCCAAGGGAGCGCAAGGCGCGCTGGTCAGCCTCGACCGCGACGGGGCGATCCTCGCGATGGTCGGCGGGACGGATTACGTCGCCAGCAACTACAACCGCGCCACATCGGCGCTGCGCCAGCCGGGATCGGCTTGGAAGCTGTTCGTCTACCTTGCCGCGCTGGAAGCCGGGTACACGCCCGAGGACAAGGTGGTCGACACGCCCGTCACCATCAACGGGTGGAGCCCGCGAAACTCGAACGGGCGCAACGTCGGCGAGACGGACTTGCGCACCGCCTTCGCTTATTCGATCAATACCGTCGCGGCCCAGCTCGGCAACGAGGTCGGGTTCGGCACGGTCGCGTCGATGGCGCGGCGGTTCGGTGTGAACTCGAAGGTCGATACCAATCCCTCGATGGTGCTCGGTGCCTCGGAGATGCGGGTGATCGAGATGACCCAGGCCTTTGCCGGGGTGGCGGCCAAGGGCACCCCGGTCGAGCCTTACGGCATCACCAAGGTGACCGGCGCGAGCGGTGAGGTGCTCTACCGTCGGGAGGGACAGCAGCAGTCGCCTGCGGTTCCGGACTATGTGGTGGCGGGGATCACCGACCTGCTTCAGGCTGCAGTGCAGACCGGTACTGGCCGCGCGGCGGATATCGGTCGGCCTGTTGCCGGCAAGACCGGCACCACCTCGTCGAACAAGGATGGCTGGTTCATCGGCTTCTCCAGCGGGGTCACCACCGGCGTGTGGATGGGGCGCGACGATGCGAAGGCGGTTCCCGGCCTGCAGGGCGGCCGCGCGCCCGCGCAGGCCTTTGCCGCCTTCATGCGCTATGCTGTCAGAGACCGCCCGGTCGAACAATTCGACGTTACGCTCAATCTGCCCGAATGGCAGCTTGAACCTGACGAGGAGGCGCTGTTCGGGGCGCCCGACGACTATTACTACATCGACGAGCAGGGCAACGTGGTCGAGCCGGGGCGACGCGATCCGGCGCAGAGCCCCTTCGGGCCGGAGGGCGAGCGGGGGCCGAACGCACCGCCTGCCGCCAGCCAGGATTTTCTGGAGGAGGCGACCGGCGGCGCATTGCCGCAGAACCAGCAGCGCCCGCAGCGCCGACCGCCTCCGCAACCAGTGCAGCCGCCGCCGACCTTCAAGGTCCAGGACAACTAGTCAGGGCCGGGGCCTCAGCGCGTGCGGCATTTACCGGTGTTGGTGCTTTCGGTGCTGCCGTCCTCGTCGTAGCGGATCTTCATCGTGAAGCCGTCATCGGCAATCGAGAGGATCACGGCATTGTAGTAGGCGCCGTCGCTCCACATGCACGCGATGCGGCTGCCCGGCTCCCAATCGAAGAAGCGGATGGTGTTCGCCTGCCGCGTTTCGACCGAGCCGTCATCGAAGCGCACCGTGACGGTGGATCCGCTGCGTGCCTCGATGACGCCGGGATAAAGTACGCGGCTGCCGCGCCAGGGCGACAGTACCCAGTCCCCGACCTGCTGCGCCGCCGCGCCGGTCGCTAGGCACACCGCCAGTGCCGCGAGCGCGGGCCGGCTCCAGTTTCGAACATGACGCATACTCGCTTTCCCTCTCCCCTGGAGGCCCAACCACTTCGCGAACCGTTGTTTTTTCGCAGGCGAGGCTATCCGAAACCAGTCCCTTGGGAAAGCCCGGTTGCCATCAAGCAAAAAAAGGGCGCCGGGATCGCTCCCGACGCCCTGTTTCGCGTCACGGCGTCGTGCGGTCAGCGCAGGCGGACCGCCACGAAAGCGGGCGGGGTGGTGCGGCGCTGGATGCGCAGCAGTATGGCCTCGCGCCGCTCGGTGACGGCGGCTTCGACCTGCGCCAGCAGGGCTTCGACCGTCGGCGTTGCCTGGTAATTGGCCGAGAGGATGATATCCCCGCGCCGCAGTCCCTTGCGCGCTGCATCGGCATTCGGATCGACAGCCGCAACCACCACTCCCTGCGTCTCCGCCGGCACGCCGAGCGAGCGGGCGATGGCTGCGCTCATCGGCATGACCTGCATGCCAAGCTTCTCTTCGATCGTTGCGTCCGAGGTGCCCGGCGCCATCGGCTCTTCGGCTTCGGGGTCGAAGGTTTGCGCCTGCGCCTGCAACTCCTGTTCGCTCGGGCGCTTGCCGAGGGTGACGTTGACGTTGATCCGCTTGCCGTCGCGCAGCACCTCGACGGGGACAGTCGTGCCCGGCTGGAGATTGGCGACGAGGAAGGAGACGGTCTGTTCCGCGGTCACTTCCTTGCCGCCGACCTTGGTCAGGATGTCGCCCGATCTGAGGCCGGCCTTGCCCGCAGGGCTGGTCTCCTCGACCATCTGCACCAGCTCGCCGCGCCGCTTGGGCAGGCCGAGCGACAGCGCCACATCCTCGTCGATCGGCTGGAGCCGGACACCAAGATAGCCGCGCTGGATTTCCTGACCGCTCCGCAGCTGCTCGACGATCGGGGCGGCGGTTTCGGCGGGAATCGCAAAGCCGATGCCGACGCTCCCCCCGGAGGGCGAGAAGATCGCATTGTTGATGCCGATTACGTTGCCGCGCATGTCGAACAGCGGACCGCCCGAATTGCCGCGATTGATGCTGGCGTCGGTCTGGAGATAGCGGTCATAGGCGGTGCCCTGACCGGTGCTGCGATAGACCGCCGAGATGATCCCCGCAGTCACGGTCCCGCCGAGGCCAAAGGGGTTGCCGATCGCCACCACCCAGTCGCCGACGCGGGTCGCGGCTGAATCCCCGAACTTGACGAAGGGGAAGGTCCTGTTGGCGCGGATCTTGAGGACGGCAAGGTCGGAAGCCGCATCGGCGCCGACCACATCGGCTTCGTATTCGGTGCCGTCCGCCAACGTGACGGTGATCGCCTCCAGCTTGGCGCGGGTATCGGGCGGGCTGATCACGTGATTGTTGGTGACCACGATGCCGTCGGCCGAGATGATGAAGCCCGATCCCAGCGATTGCGCCTCGCGGGTCTGCGGCTGCGCGCCGCCACCCTGACCGCCGCCGCGGCGGTTGAACAGTTCCGCGAACGGCGTGCCCGCGAAGGGGTTGTTCTGCACTTCGACCCGCTGGCGCGTGGCGATGTTGACCACTGCGGGCTGAAGCTGCGCGGTGAGATCGGCGAAGCTCGTCGGAGCCCCTTCAACCGGCACGACGCGGTTCATCACCGCATCGTCGTTCTGCGCGACCTGCGCGCCCAGCGGTGAGCCGGTGATCAGCGAGATGGCCGCGCCGCCCACCAGCAGCGCGCTCGACAGTCCATACACGTAGCGCACGTTGTTCACGTCCTTCTGGTCCTTATCCTGATGCGAAACGCCTCGCATGGGCGGGGCGTTCCTCGAAACCGTTGACGGGGTCCAGCCACGAACGGGCTGGCGTTGCGGCCCCAAATGCCATTCTGGGGGCTGAACGCGGATTGAACATGCCTGACGCCGGGCGCTGCCTGTCAGCGCTTCATCGATCAGCCAATCAGCGTTCGCCCTTGAACTGGCGGAAATATTCGCTGTCGTCGGACAGCACCATGGTGCTCTGGCCTTCGCCCGCAAGGAACGTCTGCCGATAGCTCTGCATCGCGCGATAGAAGTCGTAGAACTTCGGATCTTTTCCATAAGCCTCGGCGTAGATGTTCGCTGCCTGGGCGGAGGCTTCGGCCTGAATGATCTGCGCATCGCGCTGTCCGGCGGCACGGATCGTCGCCGCTTCCTCCTGGCGATCGGTTTCCATCCGGGTGAAGGCGGCATCGAGCGGGCGGCCTTCGGGAAGATCGGCGGCCTTGATCCTGACGTCGAGCACCTGCGCGCCGTAGATGCGCGCCTGCTGATCGAGCGTGGCGGTGATGTTGGCCATCGCAGTTCCGCGCTCGGCATTGATGAGCGAGGAGAAGGGCCGGCGCCCCAGCTCCTGTCGCAGGACCGAGGTGAGGATCGGCAGGAGCTGCGATTCGAGCTGGCGTTCGGTCCCCGCCTTCTCGACCAGCTTCACCGGGTCGATGATCCGGTAGCGCGCATAGGCGTCGACCTGAAGGCGCTGCTGATCGTTGGAGAGCACCTGGGTGCGCTCCATGTCGAGATCGAGCACCCGGCGGTCGATCATCCGCACCTCTTCGGCAAAGGGGATGCGGAAGTTGATCCCCGCACCGGTCGAACCATAAGGCACGTCGGGACGGAACATGTTGAAGACCCGAACGGGCTTGCCGGTTCGGATCACCACCGCCTGATGGGTTTCGGGCACGATCACCACGCTCGACAGCACGGCCACGAGCGCGACCACCGCGACGATGATGAGATTGCGGGCGTTCTGGAAGAAGGCGCTCATCGTGTCAGTTCCCCTGCTGCGCTTGCGGCTGCGCCTGAGCCCGGCGCTTCAGTTCGGGCAGCGGCAGGTAGGGTGTAACGTTGCCGGATTCGACGATCGTCTTGTCGGTCTTGGACAGGATCTGCTCCATGGTCTCGTAATAGAGGCGGCGCCGGGTCACCTCGGGCGCGAGCTTGTATTCCTCGTAGATGTCGTTGAATTCGCGCGCATCGCCCTGCGCCCGGGCGAGCACCTGCTGAGCGACCGCGCGCGAGCGGTTGATCGCCGCGTCGGCGTCCTGCTGGGCGGAAGAGACGTCCTTGAAGGCTTCCTCGACGCGGCTCGGCGGGTCGACCTTGTTGATTTCGATCCCCTGCACCGCGATCCCCGAACGATAGGCATCGAGCCGCGCCTGCATCGCCGCACGCACGTCCTGCTCGATCTCGGCGCGGCCGGCACCGGTCAGCACCGAATCGAGGTTCTGCCGCGCCACCGCCGCACGCATCGCCGCCTCGCCGATCTCCAGCAGCGCGTTGCGCGGATCATTGAGCTGATACTTGAAGAGCGTGAGGTCGGAAATGTTCCAGCGGATCAGGTAGGATAGGTCGACGAGGTTCTGGTCGCCCGTCAGGATCAGCTTTTCGGTCTTGGTGCCGGGCACCTCTTCCAGACGGACCTGCGTGACGTTCTCTTTCTCGACCATGTGGATCGGCCAGGGCAAGGTCGGGTTCACGCCGGAATCGAGCGTGTCGTGGTACTTGCCGCCGAGCCACGTCACTACGGCCTGTTCACCGGGCTGGACGAAGTGGAAGCTGGTCACCGCCACCCAGACGAGCGCGATCCCGCCGACGATCAGCGGAACCCAGCTCTTGCCGTCGGGGCGTTCGGGCAGGCGGAAGCCGCCGCCACCCGGGCCGCCGCTGCCGCCCGAGCGGCGCGGGCCTTCGGGGCCGCGATTCTTGAAGATGTCCTCGATGCTGGCGGAGCGCCGCTTGCCCGGCTCTCCGCCGCCACCGGGGAGCCACGGATTGCGCGGGCCGCTGCTGTCTCCCGACGGCCCGCCCTCGCTGGGCTCGTCGCCGCCGCCGTTGCCGCTGCCGCCGCCCCAGGGGTTGTTCTTGCCAGCCATGGCAAGGCCTTTCAGGCCCGCGCCAAGACGCTCTCTCCAGCCGTCCAATCTCTGCATGACCTGTTTATAGGCACGCGTTCACGCGAAAAACAGGGGTTCGCTGCGTGAATTTGGTGTTAGAGCGCTGGCGAAATGAGCAACTCGCCCAAACCACCCCGCCAACCCGAAGCCGAAGAGGCCCTGATCCGCGCGGCGCTGCCGCCCGATCTCAACCATCGTCTGCGTTCCGCGCGGATCATCGCGGGCCGCGCGGTGATCGTTGCGGAGGCCGGGGATCTGTCCGATCAGGGACGCGCCGAGCTCGAAGCGACGATCACAGCGACGCTGCAATCCCTGCCTGAAATCGACGAGGTGCGCATCGCGCTCACCGGTGAGCGGCGGCGGCGACGGCTGATCGCCGTGGGGAGCGGCAAGGGCGGGGTCGGCAAGTCGACGCTCACCACCAATCTGGCGGTCGCGCTCGCGAAAATGGGCCGCCGCGTCGGCGTGATCGATGGGGACATCTACGGCCCCTCCCAGCCCAAGTTGCTGAAAACGGAAGGGATCAAGCCCACCGCCACGCCCGATGGTGCGCAGCTGGTGGCGATTGACAGCCCATACGGCGTCAAGGTGCTCTCGATGGGCCACATCGTCGCCCCCGGCAAGGCGCTGGCATGGCGCGGGCCGATGACGGGCAAGGCCCTCACGCAGCTCGTCGATGCCGACTGGGGCGAGACCGATCTGCTGCTGGTCGACCTGCCGCCGGGGACGGGCGACGTGCAGCTTTCGATGCTGTCCGCCCACAAGCCCGACGGAGCGGTGCTGGTCTCCACGCCGCAGGATCTTGCGCTGATCGACGCCGCGCGCGCCGGACAGCTGTTCGATCAGGGCGATGTGCCGATCATCGGGCTGGTCGAGAACATGGCGGGCTATTGCTGCCCGGAATGCGGGCATATCAGCGATCCCTTCGGCAGCGGGGGCGTGGAGAAGTTCGCCGCGGCGCTGGACATTCCTTTCCTTGGCCGGGTGCCGCTGACCCTCGCGACGCGGATCGCCGGCGACAAGGGCGAGCCCCCTGCCGCCGGCGACGGCGAGGAAGCCGGGCCCTTCCTTGCCATCGCCGACAAGCTGGCACGCTGGCTCGACACGGGCAGGCTCTAGGGCCGTGCAGCTTTCGCGGCGCGGATTGCTGGCTGGCGCGGCTGCGGGCGGGGGTATGGTGGTCGCGTGGTGGCTGATGCCGCGCAGCTATCGCTCACCGCTGGTTGCCGCCGGTAACGAGCACGTCTTCGGCGCCTGGCTCAAGATTGCGGAGGACAGCGTCGTCACCGTGGCCGTGCCGCAGCTCGAGATGGGGCAGGGGATCACCACGCTCCTGCCGCAGATCGTTGCCCATGAACTGGGTGCGGACTGGCGGCAGGTCGCGGTGGAGCCTGCGCCGGTCTCGGGCGTCTATGCCAATGTCCCGCTCGCCAAGGAGTGGATGGCGCTGTGGGAGCCTGCCTTCGCCGGCTTGTCGGATGCCGCCGACGATCTGCTTGCCCTGCGCTTTGCCCAATCGCGCCGCTTCAACGCGACCGCGGCCGGGACCTCGCTGGCCGCCTACGAACTGCCGTGCCGCGAAGCCGCCGCCGCGGCGCGCGCGATGCTGGCACAGGCCGCCGCCGCCAAGTGGGGCGTCAGCTGGGAGGCTTGCGAAGTCGATGCCGGCTTTGTCATCCATGGAGAGAACCGTGCGACCTTCGGCGAACTCGCCGCGGCGGCGGCCGATTACACTCCGCCCGATCCCCCGCCGCTGAAGACCGAGCCCCCGCGCGAAAAGCCGCTCCCCGCCGATGTCGATGGCGCCCCCGCCTATCCGCGCATCGACGGCCCTTCGAAGGTCGACGGCTCGCACCGTTTCGCGGGCGACGTGCGCCTGCCGGGAATGGTATTTGCCTCGATCCGCCACGGACCCGAGAGCGACAGCGAGCTTGCCGGGTTCGACAAGGCCGCCGCTGCCGGGATCAGGGGGCTCGCCGGGGTTGTCGAAAGCAAGCGCTGGCTGGCGGTCGCCGCCGACACCTGGTGGAGCGCCGAGACAGCACTGGCCGCGATGAAGCCCCGCTTCACGGTCGCCGCCCCGGTCAGCAGCGTCGACATCGCCGCGCGGCTCGATACGCTGCTGACCGCGGGCGAGGCGCATGTGATCGCCGAAACCGGCTTCGGCGGCGAGGCGCTGCAGCGGGTGGACATCGGGCGGCGCTACGAGGTCGAGCCGACCTATGCCGCTCCGGTCGAGCCGGTCACGGCGACCGCGCAATATGTCGACGGGCGGCTCGACCTGTGGATCGCGGCTCAAGCCCCCGAACAGGCACGCATTGCGGCGGCACGGGCCATCGGCATTTCCACCGAAGATGTCGCGCTCTACCCCACGCCTGCAGGCGGCAGCTTCGATGCGCGGCTGGAGCACGACCATGCCATCGAGATCGCGCTGATCGCCAAGGAACTTGGCCGTCCGGTGCAACTGGTCTGGCCGCGCCGCGACGCGCTGATCCGCGCCCGGCCGCGGGCGCCCTACTGGATGCTGCTCGGCGCGCAGCTCGCCAAAGGTGGGCCGGATGGCGGCGAGGGCGCTGTCGACGCAATGCGCGTCAGGATCGTCACGCCCCCGGCAATGCGCGAGTTCGGCAAGCGCCTGTTCGGCAACCTCACCCCCATGGCCGCGATGCGTGAGACCGCCGGGGAGCCCGATCCGCTCGCCTGTGCGGGCGCAGTGCCGCCCTATCAGATCCCCGCGTTGCTGGTCGAACATGTCCCGGCGGACATCGGCCTTGCCGTCGGCCGGGTGCGCGGCAATTCGCACGGACCCACGATCTTCGCGATCGAAAGCTTCATCGACGAGATTGCCGCCAAGGCGAAGCGCGATCCCTTTTCCTTCCGCATGGCGATGCTCGGCAGTGACGTGCGCCTCGCCGCCTGCCTCCAGCGCGCCGCGCAACTGGCGGGATGGGACGGGGGCGTGGACCAGAGCGGTCAGGGCCTCGCCTGCGCCCGGATCGGCGAAGGGCCTGAGGCCGCCCGCATCGCCTGCGTCGCGACCGCGCGGCAGGGCGAGGGCGGGGTGCGCGTCATCCGCCTTTCGGCTGCGGTCGATATCGGGCGGATCGTCAACCACGACATCGCCAAACAGCAGATCGAGGGCGGCCTCGTGTTTGGCATCGGCATCGCGCTCGGCAACCCGCTGCGCCTGCGCGCCGGGGTGCCTGAGGGCGAGGGCGATGCCGCGCTCGGCCTGCCGACGCTCGCCGATTGCCCGGAGATGCGCATCGAGTTTCTGGCCAGCGAGGCCCCGCCCGCCGATCCGGGGGAGCTCGGCGCGGTCGTTGCCCCGCCCGCCATCGCCAACGCGCTCTTTTCGGCAACGGGCTTGCGCCTGCGCCGCCTGCCTCTACTTTCGGACGGAATATGATCCCGACAATTTTGCAACATAGGGGCAGGTCAACGCCTGCGGCCCGGATACGAAACGGCTGCCGACCGTTAGGCCGGCTATGACCTGGCAGACCCAGCGCCTTCCGGGCGACCATCCTCCCGCGAAAAGCGGCAAGATCGGCGCGCTGCTGATCAACCTCGGCACGCCCGACGGCCCGGACCCTGAATCCGTCAAGCGCTACCTCAAGCAGTTCCTTTCGGACACGCGCGTGGTGGAGATCCCGCCGATCGCCTGGCAGCTGATCCTGCGCGGGATCATCCTCAATACGCGGCCCCAGAAGAGCGCGAAGGCCTATCAGAAGATCTGGACGGAACGCGGATCGCCGCTGGCCGATATCACCGCGCGGCAAGCCGAGGCGATGGTGGGCCGCTTCGGCGAGCAGGTGGTGGTCGATTGGGCGATGCGCTACGGCAACCCCTCGATCGAAAGCCGCCTCACCGCGCTGATGGCGGATGGCTGCGACCGCATCCTGATCGCGCCGATGTATCCGCAGTATTGCGCGGCAACCACCGCGACCGTGTTCGACGAGATCGCCCGGGTGATGAAGAAGATGCGCTGGCAGCCGACCTTGCGCTTCGTGCCGCCCTATCATGACGATCCCAATTACCTGAATGCGCTGGCCGAAGATCTGACCCGGCAGGTGCGGGCGCTGACCTTCAAGCCGGAGGTCATGCTGCTCAGCTTCCACGGGATGCCGCAGCAGACGCTGGAGAAGGGCGATCCCTATTACTGCCACTGCTCCAAGACCGCCCGCCTACTGCGCGAGGAGCTGGCGACGCGGCCCGAGTTTGCAGGCGTGCGGTTCGAGACGACCTTTCAATCGCGCTTCGGTCCTGCCGCGTGGCTCGAACCATCGACCGATGCGACCTTGATGGCTGAAGGTGACAAGGGCACCAAGCGGCTGGTGGTCGCCGCCCCCGGCTTTGCCGCCGACTGTGTCGAAACGCTCGAGGAACTGGCGCTGGAGGGGCGCGACGAATTCACCGAGCACGGCGGCGAGGATTACGCCGTGCTCGATTGCCTCAATACCTCAGCCGATGGTCTCGCCATGATCGAGACCATGCTCCGCCGTGAGCTTTCCGGCTGGATTTGACGAAGACGGTTGTTTACATCAGAGTCAGTTGCGAATCCGAACCTTCACCGGAGCATCGAGACCCCATGGCCACCCTTGCCGAAGCCCCGACCACCCGTGACGCCGCCCCTGCAGGTGCGCCTCGCCACTGGGGCGAACAGCGCCTGACCGAAGCCGATCTTGCCCATATTCCCGGTGAAGCGGGCTGGCCGGTGGTCGGTAACACATTCACAATGCTCGCCGATCCGCACGCCTTTGCCGAGCGGATGATCCGCACCCATGGCAAGGTCTACAAGAACCGCGCGTTCGGCGGCTGGCAGGTCGCGCTGATCGGGGCCGAGGCGAACGAGCTGCTGCTGTTCAACAAGGACAAGATCTTCTCCAGCGAACAGGGCTGGGGGCCGGTGCTCGACCAGCTGTTCCCGCGCGGGCTGATGCTGATGGATTTCGACCATCACCGGATTGACCGCCGGGCGCTGTCGATCGCCTTCAAGCCGGAGCCGATGCGCCACTATTCCGGCGCGCTAAACCGCGGGATCGCAAGGGAAATCGCCAGCTGGGCGGGGCCGATGGAGTTCTATCCGGCGATCAAGAAGCTGACCCTCGATCTCGCCGCCGACAGCTTCATCGGCCTGCCCTGGGGGCCGGAGGCCGACACGATCAACGAAGCCTTCGTCGACATGGTGCAGGCCTCGGTCGCCCCGGTGCGCCGTCCGCTACCCTTCACCAAGATGAAGAAGGGCGTCGATGGGCGCGCCTATCTTGTTGAATACTTTACGGCTGAGACCCTGCGCCGCCGCAAGGAAGGGGGCGGGCAGGACATGTTCAGCCAGTTCGCCACCGCCACACGCGAGGACGGTTCCCTACTGCCCGTCGACGAGGTCGTCGATCACATGAACTTCCTGATGATGGCCGCGCACGACACCATCACCTCCTCGGCGACCTCGCTCATCTACCACCTCGCCAAGTCCCCGGAATGGCAGGAGAAACTGCGCGAGGAAGTGTTCGCGATGACCGGCGGGCCGGATGGCGACGGCAACCCCCGCCCGCTCGATTATGACGATCTCGCCAGGCTCGACCTCACCGAGATGGCCTTCAAGGAATCGCTGCGGATGATCCCGCCGGTGCCCTCGATGCCGCGCCGGGCGCTGCGTGAATTCGAATATGGCGGCTACCGCATTCCGGCTGGCGCGATGGTGGGGATCAACATCCACTGGACGCATCACTCTGAGGAATATTGGGAAAATCCCAGCGCCTTCGATCCACTGCGGTTCACGCCGGACAAGGTGAAGGCCCGTCACAAATATGCCTGGGTGCCCTTTGGCGGCGGCGCGCACATGTGCCTGGGGCTCCATTTTGCCTACATGCAGGTCAAGATCCTGATGGCGCAGCTCCTCCAGCGTTACCGCATCGAGGTGGAGGAGGGCTACAATCCGGCCTGGCAGGACTGGCCGATCCCGCAACCCCGGGACGGGCTCAAGGTCACCTTCACCCCGCTGTGATTCGCCGGAAAACCCCATCCTGAGGGGGGTCTGCGTGACCCTGACGGGGGTCTGAGGGGGGTCTGGCAGGGGTCTGGCGCGGGTCTGGGACAAGCAGGGGCGCATCTGGCGCACTGCCAGATTCAGCCAACCATCTGTGTCCGGGAGCTTTTCCTCGCCGGAACCGTGTTCGGGCTGCAAATTGCGCGACGTGCAGCGTGGCTCGGTCGTCGCATCATACCAGCGGCCGCAGCCGGTAGGACAGTCACCCGCCCCCGCCGCCTGCTAGCGCCGCTCAGAAGTCGACCGCGATCCCGTCCTTCTCCCAATCGCCATAACGGGTGGGGGAGAGCGTCTCGTCGTTCGCGACGGGCTTGGGTGCGGGCACCGGATCATTGCTCCAATGCGCGGGCTTCTTGAAGTTTTTGGCGGCTTCGGATTTTTCGCGGGTCATGCCTCACCAAATGCGCGCGCTGGCACTTTGTTTCAAGGACGGTTAGTGGCGCCCTCCATGGCTCTCCCCCCCGGACTCCCCGTGCGCCGCGCTGCGCTTCGTCTGCTCGATGCGGTGCTGCGCCGGGGCGAGACGCTGGAGCAGGCCGAAGGCGGTGCATTGGGCGATATCCGCAAGGCACCCGACCGCGCGCTCGCCCGCGCCATTGCGGGCGAAACGCTGCGCTGGCTGACCGATCTCGATGCCCTGATCGACAGCGCGACCAAGCAGCGCCTGCCCGATGACGCCAAGGCGCGCATGGTGCTGCGGCTGATGCTCGCCCAGACGCTGCGGCTGGAGACGCCCCCCCACGCCGTGATCGCGACTGGCCTTGCGCTGCTGGAGGGCGGCCCGAGAAGGCTGGCGCACGGCGTGTTCTCGGCGCTCGACAAGCAGGGTGCGAAGCTGCCCGACATGCCCACCCTGCCCGAACGCGTCACCGCGCGCTGGGGGGTGGAAAAGGCAGCGGCCATCGCCCCCGGCCTCGCCTTCCCGCCCGAACTCGACCTTGCGCTGCGCGACCCCGCCGAGACGCAGACCCGCGCGGTGCAGATGGGCGGCGTCAGCCTCGCCTCCGGCCACATCCGCCTGCCGAGGGGCGCGGCGGTGGAGAGCCTTGCCGATTTCAAGGATGGCGCGTGGTGGGTGCAGGATCTCGCCGCCTCGCTGCCCGCGCGGTTGCTCGGTGCAGGAGAGGGCCGCTCGGCGCTCGATCTGTGCGCGGCGCCGGGCGGCAAGACCATGCAGCTGGCGGCAAGCGGCTGGAAGGTCACCGCGCTCGACATGTCGAAGCGGCGGCTCGACCTGCTCAAGGACAATCTCAAGCGCACCGGATTGAAGGCCAGCCCCGTGCGCGCCGATGCGCTGACGTGGGAGCCCAAGCACCGCTTCGACGCAATCCTGATCGATGCGCCCTGCACCGCCACCGGCACCTGCCGCCGCCACCCCGATGTGCTCCACCGCATCGGCAAGGGGCAGATCGCGGAGATGGTGGAACTGCAACGGGGGCTGGCCGCCAAGGCCGCCGAATGGCTGAACCCGGGCGGGGTGCTGGTTTACGCGGTGTGCTCGCTGGAGGTGGAAGAGGGCGAGGAACAGGCCGCGTGGATCAACGCCGAGCTGGGCCTCGCGCCGTCTCCGATCACGCCCGAGGAACTGCCCGCCGGCCTTGTGCCGACAGGCGAGGGCTGGCTGCGCACCCATCCGGGGATGCTCGCCGATGCGGGCGGGCTCGACGGGTTTTTCGTGGGGCGCTGGGTGAAATCGTAATGCCCCGTCCCCGGGCTTGACCCGGGACGGGGGAGGGACGGAAATCCGAAAGACGCTGTAACCTTCGGGGTTCAAGCCGACGAATGCCATCCGGTAGCCATTCGAAAGACCAACCCCATGAAAAAGTTCCTCCTCCTCGGGGCCACCCACATCGCCGCGCTTGCGCTTGGCTTTGGCCTCGGGGTCTATTTCCTTCCCATCCTCGTCGCGCAAGGCGCCCCCGATGCCGCGACGCTCGCCGCTGCGGCGCAATCGGCGACATACACCGCCACCTTCAGGAAGGACCTGCCCGGCAGCGATGCCTTCCACTGGGGCGAGGGCACGGTCAGCGTCACCCCGGAGCGGATCGTCCATCAGGGCACGCTCGCGCCGGGGCCGGACTACAAGATCTACCTCGCCCCCAGCTATGTCGAGGACAAGGCCGGGTTCGAGAGCGTGAAGGCGCAATCGGTGCAGCTGGGCTCGATCAAGACCTATGACGGGTTCATCGCCGAAGTGCCCGCCGGGGTCGACATCGCGAAGTACGATACAGTGGTGATCTGGTGCGAGGCCTTCGGAATGTTCATCACCGCGGGCAAGTATCGCTGACACCCCGCCTCCCGCCCCGATCCGGGTCCGGGGCGGGGGCGGGGGCGGGGGCGGTCTCAGTCCTTCACGTATTTCTGGAAGCTTTTCCGCAGCTTCATCAGCTTGGGCGGGATCACCGCGAGGCAATAGGGATTGCGCTGGCCTTCGCCGTCCCAGTATTCCTGATGGTAATCCTCGGCCGGATACCATGCGGCGGTCTGCGCGCCGCCCGCGAGGCCCTCGATGGTGGTGACCGCCGTCTTGCCGTTCTCGGCATTCCAGCGGGCAATCGCGGCCCTGGCTTCCTCGCCCTGCTCATCCGAGAGCGGGAAGATGGCGGAGCGATACTGCGTGCCGATGTCGTTCCCCTGCCGGTTCAGCTGCGTCGGATCATGGGTGCCGAGGAACACGTCGTAGATTTCGGCAAGGCTGATGACAGCGGGATCGAAGGTCACGCGGATCCCCTCCGCGTGGCCGGTGGTGCCGGTGCACACCTCCTTGTAGGTCGGGTTGGCCTTGGTGCCGCCGATATAGCCGCTCTCCACGCTTGCCACGCCCACCACGTCGCGTAACACCGCTTCGGTGCACCAGAAGCACCCGCCGGCAATGATCGCTGTTTGCATGTCGCTCATCGAATTCTCCGTTGCTTTGTGCCAGAGATAGGCCAGCAACTGGCGATTGCCAGCGCCTGCGGGCGCCATTCTTGCCAATTCCCGGGAGAGTTTTCGATGAACAACCTGATCCTTGCGCTGACCGCCGCCACCGGCCTTGCCCTTGCCGCGCCTTCGCTGGCCCAGCACGCGGGGCATGCGGGTCACGCCATGACCGGCAGCGAGGTGGACGAGGCGCATATCAAGGACACCGCCCACTTCCTCAAGATGCACGGCGAGGCGCTGTCGGGGGCGATCAACCATCCGAGCCGCAAGGACGACCGCGCGCGCGATGCGCAGCGCCACCCGACCGAGACGCTCGCCTTCTTCCATGTCGGCCCGCACATGAAGGTCGGCGAATATGCGCCCGGCGGCGGGTGGTATTCGCGCCTCCTGGGGCACTATCTGGGCGGGGAGGGCCAGCTGGTCGGCCTTTACGCCAACCCGCTGACCGCCACCGCCGACCCGGCCCGCCAGCAGCGCATCCGCGACACGGCGGCAGGCTTCGGCAAGGAAGTGGCGGGTTACACCGGGCTGCCGGCCGAGAAGTTCAGCGGCATCACGCTCGACAATCTCGAAGGCCAGAAGGGCACCTTCGACCGCATCCTGGTGATGCGCGCGATGCACAACCTGCTGCGCGGCGGCATCGCCGATACCGAACTGCGGGCGATGCGCGAACTGCTCAAGGATGACGGCCTGATCGGCATCGAGCAGCACCGCGCCAAGGCTGATGCGCCGTGGTCCTACGCCAACGGCAGCAACGGCTACCTGCGCGAGAAGGACGTGATCGACTTCATGCGCGTCAACGGCTTCGAACTGGTCGCCGCGAGCGAGATCAACGCCAACCCCAATGACACCGCCGATCACAAGGAAGGCGTGTGGGAAATGCCCCCGACGCTCGCCACCAAGCGCGAGGACCTGAAGGGCCTCGGCGAAAGCGACCGGATGACTCTGCTGTTCAAGAAGGCGAAGTAAGCCGTCGCATCCGGCGCGGGCGAGAGGTTTCCCCGCGCCGGGTCTTGCTGTAAGGGCGCGGGCCATGACCGCCATCACCGTCGCCGCCCTCCAGCTTGCCCTCGCCGATCAGGACGAGGCCGCCAACATCGCCGCCGTCGCCGCACTGGTGGAGGAGGCCGCGGCGAAGGGCGCGCAGCTGATCCTGCCGCCCGAGCTGTTCAGCGGCGAATATTTCTGCCGCGAGGAGGACGAGGCGCTCTTCGCCCTCGCCCGCCCCACGCTGGAACACCCCAGCGTCATCGCCATGCAGGCACTCGCCGCGAAGCTGAAGGTGACGATCCCCACCAGCTTCTTCGAGCGTGACGGGCACCACTACTACAACACCCTCGCCATGATCGGGCCGGATGGCGCGATCATGGGCACCTACCGCAAAAGCCACATCCCCGATGGCCCGGGTTACGAGGAGAAGTACTACTTCCGCCCCGGCAATGATGGCTTCAAGGTGTGGGACGTGCCCGGCGAAGGCGGCGCGACCGCCCGCATCGGCGTCGGCATCTGCTGGGACCAGTGGTATCCCGAATGCGCGCGTGTCATGGCGCTGCTCGGCGCCGAAGTGCTGCTCTATCCCACCGCGATCGGTTCGGAACCCTATGACGCCGACCTTGACACCAGTCGCATGTGGCGCCGGGCGATGATCGGGCATTCGGTGTCGAACTGCATGCCGGTGGTCGCCGCCAATCGCATCGGCCACGAAGGGCCCGAGACCCGCGCGCAGAGCTTCTACGGCCACTCCTTCATCTGCGACGAATGGGGCGACGACCTCGCGCTTTTCGGCAAGGAGGAGACCGGCGTGCTGACCGCCCGCCTCGACCTCGCCCGCGCGGCCAGGCACCGCGCCGGCATGGGCTTCTTCCGCGACCGCCGCCCGCAGCTCTACGGGCGGATCGCCCAAGATATCTGAGGACGCACATCTGAGCCTGTCCAGCACCTACCTGATCGCGCTCGGCAGCAACCGGCGGCACCACCTGTACGGGTGTCCGCGCGGCGTGGTGCGTGCCGCGATGGAGGAATGCGCCGCCTTCGGCACGGTCACCGCGCGCTCCCCCGTGATCGCGAGCGCCCCGATGGGCGCGGCCCGCCGCCGCTTCGCCAACGCCGCGCTGGTGCTGGAGAGCGAGCTTGCGCCCACCGCGCTCCTCGCCGCTCTCAAGCGCACCGAGCGCAGCTTTGGCCGCCGCCGCGGGCAGCGCTGGGGCGACCGGGTGCTCGATTGCGACATCATCCTGTGGAGCGGCGGGGTGTGGCGGTCGGGAGGGCGCGGGGAGGGCCTCGCGATCCCTCACCCGGCCTATGGGCTGCGCCGCTTCGTCGTGGACCCCGCCTGCACCATCGCCCCCGGCTGGCGCGACCCGCAGACCGGATTGACGATCGCCCACACCCAAGCCCGCTTGACCCGCCCGCGCCCCCTGCCTAGGTGAGCGCGCCTGCCGCCACCGCGCGGCACACGTGTGGGCCCGTAGCTCAGTAGGTAGAGCAGCTGACTTTTAATCAGCGGGTCACAGGTTCGAATCCTGTCGGGCTCACCAATCGCTAAATTACAATGGGTTAGTGCGCGCACGACGCCGGTTGTCACACACCATTGTCTCGCAGCGCCATGAACAGCCCGAATCATCGAAATACCGGACATCGACGGCGCCGCAGCCGCGAGGCGAAGCGGCTGTTGCGCGACCGTGCGATCCACCGGAAACTGCGGCTCTTGGTGGCCTTGGCGGAGCACCGGCACGCAGAGTGCGACGAGCCCATCGAGCCCCTATCAGTCTAGTCTACTATGGGAAGGAGAACCGACCAGCATCCTGGGGACTGTCACCGTTTCCCATGGGAAAGCAGGCGAACGGGAGACCCATGCCCCAGTGGGACGACCTGTCACAATGGATGAAGGTGGGCATGGCGACCGAGGTCTGCAACCAGTGGGATCTGCTGACCTTCAACATCAACCTGCACCCTGAGCTGGAGCAGGAGCTGGTGGCGAAGGGGCGAGTGCTTCCAAAGCTGGCCGAGCGAGTCCGAAAGCATCTCGGCAGGTCGATTGGTCTCGGACGTGAATACTTCTTCGTGATCGAGGGGCACAGCAAGGACACCGGGGAGCAGACCTACCTGCACATGCACGGGGCGATCGTCACCGCCGACCCTTCCGAGATGGCTACGATAAAGGACGCCTTGGCGAGGGCAGCTGGTCATAATGTCGCAGGCCGAGGACGTGTGGCACGCGCTGTGCACTCTGCATGGTTCACCACAATCCGACCCGCCTACATGAACTACCTGTTCAAATTCACGCTCCGGCGCGACCCTAGGCTCGACGACAAGCGGCTGGTGATGTCGATCCCCATGACGCAGGCTGCCAGCGAGTTCTGGGACTACATCTCCCGGCCTTCGTGACCGCCATGGCTGGCAGGGCAACGCTGTGGCGATGGCCACACAGCTGCGCTATCGCTTCTTGGCGGCGCTCTCTGGGACCGCGGGTGTGGTGCCGCAGCACCCTCTGAACGGGCTGGTGCGCGGCAATTTCATAACCATCTGAAAAAATGGGGTATTATCCGGCGTGGTTGTTCAAAAATTGGTCAAAAACTGACTGAATCCGCGCGTTTCCACGTTGACCAAGCGGGAGGGAATGTAACAACATCTCTCATTCGCGCATTTCTGCCCATCACCGTCACGATGATAATCGGCAGCGATCCGCCAGTCTGTCGCACCTCGCCGCGGAGCGCATGGTTCTTCTCGTCAACATGCACTACCCATCGCGCCCACCGGGCTTCCCACCCGACACCCAACCAGAGGACACGTATCACTGATTCATCGACAATGATGAACAAGGAATACGACATGAAGTTCAAGCTCTACCGCTGTCAGCTCCGGCAGGCATCACGCACCACCACCGTCCACGTCGTCGCCGCTACCGAGGAACACGCGGCGATGGTCATCGATCAGCACATCGAGGCGCTCGACCTCAAGGGCGTGCTCTATGCCTTTGAGCGTGTCGATCATACGCTCTCCGAGCATCAGCAGCTCGGGCTTGATGAGGTCCTGGAAAACGCCCCGGCGGGCATCGTCAGCTACACCTCGATCGGGTGGATCGCGCATGCTGCACCCATGCCGAGGCTCCGGCTGTTCGCGTCACAGGACCCTCGGGGTGTGCCGATCCATGCGGTTGCGCCAAACGTCGGGGTTGCTCTGGCGCTGATGGTGAATACGCAGCTGCCCGGCGCACAAGGCGTTCAGACTTTCAAGATCCTCGACGTCACCGACACACTCCCCGCCGAGGAACGCAAGAACCTCGACGAGGTGCTGGAAGCAGGTCAGACGGGCATCGCGGAATGCGACGAGGAACACGACGGCTGGTGGGTCTGGTAGGCTGCTTACGACCTTGCCGTGAGCCGGAACACCAGCTCGCGGCAAGGTTGCCCAAGAATGCCCTGACGCGACGGCCGACAAGAAGTAACGCTTGTCGTTGAAGTGGTTGCATGTCGATCGCCGTCAGGGCAGACTTGTTCTGTGAGGGGGCCAGAAGAAATCGCGCGTGAGAAGATCGACCAGCTGCTGTTGGCGGCAGGGTGGGCCTTGCAGGATCGAAGCGAGTTCGACCGCAATGCTGCTCTCGGCGTGGCTGTCCGTGAGTTCCAACTGCCCGCAGGCTCCTGCGACTACCTGCTGTTTGTTGATGGCAAGGCCGCCGGGGTCATCGAGGCCAAGAAGTCCGGCGTCACCCTTAGCGGGGTCGCCGAGCAGTCCGACAAATACATGCAGCGGCTGCCGGATCACCTCGCGCGCTGGAGCGACACCTTGGTGTTCGACTACGAGAGCACCGGCGATGAGACCTTCTTCAGGAACATGCGCGATCCCAAGCCGCGCTCACGCAGGCTCTTCGCCTTCCACCAACCGGCGACGTTGCGCGAATGGCTGACCCAGCCCGAAACGCTTCGAGGTCGGCTGCGCACGATGCCGCCGCTCATCAAGACAGGTCTGCGGGATTGCCAGATCGAAGCGATCGAGGGGTTGGAGAAGTCCCTCGCCGCAGACAAGCCGCGCGCACTCATCCAGCTCGCCACCGGCGCGGGCAAGACCTTCACGGCGTGCTCCTTCTCCTACCGGCTGATCAAGGAGGCTGGGGCCAAGCGCATCCTCTTCCTCGTCGATCGCAACAACCTCGGCGATCAGACCCTCAAGGAGTTCCAGAACTTCCACCCGCCCGGCGCTGCCAACCGCTTCACCGACACCTACATCGTCCAGCACCTGCAATCGCACCGTCTCGATGGCGATGCCAAAGTCGTCATCACCACGATCCAGCGCCTCTACTCCATGCTGCGCGGCAAAGAACTCGCGCCAGAGGACGAGGAAGAGTCCGCCTTCGAGAAGTGGTCTAACGAGGACGCTGAGCAACCGCCGCTCGAATACAATGTCGACATCCCGATCGAGTCCTTCGACTACATCGTCACCGACGAGTGCCACCGCTCGATCTACGGGCTGTGGCGGCAGGTGCTCGAATATTTCGACGCCTCGATCATCGGTCTCACCGCCACGCCGACCAAGCACACGCTAGGCTTCTTCAACCAGAACCTCGTCGCTGAATACCCCTATGAGCGTTCGGTCGTGGACGGCGTGAATGTCGGTTATGAGGTCTATCGCATCCGCACCCGTGTCACCGAGCATGGCGCCACCCTGGAGAGCCAGCCCGGCTTCCCTATCCCTGTTCGTGACAAACGCACCCGGCGTGTGCGCTACGAGGAGCTCGACGCCGATCTCGCATACGAGGGGAAGGACCTCGACCGCTCGGTCGTGAACCCCAACCAGATCCGCACAGTGCTCCAGACCTACAAGGACCGCGTCTTCACCGAGCTCTTCCCCGACCGCACCGGCGAGTGGCTACCCAAGACGCTGATCTTCGCCAAGGACGATGCGCACGCCGAGGAGATCGTCCACGCGGTGCGCGAGGTGTTCGGCGAGGGCAACGACTTCGCTAAGAAGATCACCTACCGCAACACCGGCGAGAGCCCCAAGGAGCTCATCAAGGCGTTCCGCGTCGATCCCTTCCCGCGCGTTGCGGTCACCGTGGACATGATCGCCACCGGCACCGACATCAAGCCGGTCGAGGTGCTGATATTCATGCGCGACGTGAAATCGGAGGGCTACTACGAGCAGATGAAGGGCCGCGGGGTGCGCACCATCCCCGATGCCGACCTCAAGGCCGTCACCCCGGACGCCAAAACCAAGACCCGCTTCATCCTCATCGATGCCGTTGGCGTGTCGGAGACCAAGAAGAACGCGAGCCAGCCCCTTGAACGCAAGAAGGGCGTGAGCTTCGAGGCGCTTCTCGAACAGATTGCCATGGGCCGGCGCGACGAGGATGCCATCTCATCGCTCGCGGCTCGTCTCGCCGCGCTCGACCGCAGGCTCGGTGACGAAGATCGTCAGCGCATTGCAGAGGCCACTGGCGGGAAGACCCCGCGCGATCTCGCCAATGCCCTCCTCGATGCCATCGATCCCGACAAGCAGGCCGAAGCCATTGCTGCCGAGCATGGCCCTGCCGCCACGCAGGAGCAGGAAAATGCCGTCGTGCGGCAGCTCGCCGAGACTGCCTGCCAGCCCTTCGACAAGCCGACAGTGCGCACGCTCCTCAAGGACATCAAGGCCAAGATGGACATCGTCATCGACGAGATCACCACTGATGAGGTGATCAGCGCCGACTTCGATCTCAAGCGCTCCGAGGAGACCGTCACCAGCTTCAAGCAGTTCATCGAGGACAACCGCGACGAGCTGACCGCGCTCCAGATCCTCTACAATCAGCCCCTCGGCAAGCAGCGCCTCACATATGCAGCGATCCGCGAGCTGGTGACGACCATGACGGGCAAGCCCCCCTACCTCACCACCGCCAACGTCTGGCAGGCCTACAAACGGCTCGATGCGAAGTCCGTGCGCGGCGCGCCGGTGGATGAACAGCTGACCGAGGTGGTCAGCCTCGTGCGCTTTGCTCTAGGGCAGGTGGACGCGCTGGAGCCCTTCGGCAGCGTGGTCGAGCGGAGGTTCATCCTGTGGCTCGGCCGCGAGAAGAAGGCGGGGCGCGATTACACACCCGAGCAGGAAGGATGGCTGCGCATGATCGCCGGCTTTGTCGCCGCCAATGCGGAGATCAGGCCGCATGACTTCATGGAGGCGCCCAGCTTCGCTGACCGCGGCGGTCTGCTCAAGGCGCGACAGCTGTTCGCCCCGCGCTTCGAGGAAACGCTCGAAGACCTTCAGACCGCCCTGGTGGCATGATGGAGGAGAATGACCTTCCCCCGGGGTGGCACGAGGTCACGCTAGAAGATGTTGCCGCGTTCAATCCCGGCGTGGACAAGTCCCAGTTCAAGGCTGAGGATGAAGTTCCCTTCGTGCCGATGCCCGCCGTCGAGCCGGAGACCGGGCGCATCGATGTCAGCGAGCGGCGGCGATTCGGCAAGGTGAAGAACGGCTTCACCTGCTTCGAGACGGGTGATGTGCTGTTCGCCAAGATCACGCCGTGCATGGAGAACGGCAAGATGGCGGTGGTTCCGCCGCTTCCTCGCGGCGTGGGGTTCGGCACGACGGAGTTCCACGTCCTCCGACCGACCGGCGCGATCGACAAGAGCTTCCTCTACCACTTCGTGTCTTCTTCTGCCCTGCGGCACGAGGCGCAGCACCACATGACCGGCGCCGTAGGTCAGAAGAGGGTTCCGAAGCGCTTCCTTGAGACCAAAACCCTCTGGCTACCGCCCCTCCCCGAGCAGCAGCGCATCGTCGAGAAGATCGAGACGCTGTTCGCCGAGCTCGACAAGGGCGAGGAGGCGCTGCGCGCGGTGCAGAAGCTGCTCGCACGCTACCGCCAGTCCGTGCTCAAGGCCGCCGTCACCGGCACCCTCACCGCCGACTGGCGCGCCGCCAACCCACCGACCGAAACCGGCCAAGACCTTCTCGCCCGCATCCTCGAAGAACGCCGCAAGAGCTGGAAGGGCCGCGGCCGATACAGTGACCCGATCGAGCCGAACATCGACGCACTTCCCGAACTCCCAGATGGATGGGCCTGGGCCTCGTTGGACCAGTTGGTCGGACACCTCACGAGCGGTTCTCGCGATTGGAAACAATACTACGGAAGGGGAACCGGCACCTTCATCATGGCGCAGAACGTGCGCCCGATGAGGTTCGATCTCAGCCAGCGATTTTCTGTAGATCCTCCACAGGGCAGCCCAGACGCGGCTCGCAGCCAAGTTGCGTTGGACGACCTTCTGATCACCATTGTCGGTGCCAACACAGGGGATGTTTGCCGCTTCCCGCTCGACATTGACGAGCATTACGTTTGCCAGAGTGTGGCACTGATACGGCTCGTCGCGACCGAACTCAGCCCATTCGTCGAGTTCTTTCTCTCGGCGAAGGGCGCCGGCAGGGACCAACTTGAGAAACACATCTATGGAGCGGGACGTCCTCACCTGAGTTTCGAGCAGCTCCGATCGGTCGCCATCCCACTACCGCCGGCAGGCGAGCGGGCCGAGCTGATGGGGCTCGCGAATGAGGCACTAGCGAACGTCCTGCGCGTGGAGGAATTGTGCAAATCAGAAGCTAAGCGCTCCGCCGCCCTCCGCCAGTCCATCCTGAAGGACGCCTTCTCCGGCAAGCTCGTCCCGCAAGACCCGTCCGACGAACCCGCAGCCAAGCTCCTCGAACGCATCCGCACCACCCCGGCCAATCCGCGTCGGCAGCGCGCCGTGGGTTGAGGCTTCACATGGCGTGTAACGCTTGGAACCATCCCGCAAACTGCAATTGCGGCTGGGGCGGAGATACAGGAGGCCGGGTAATGCCGGCTGTGGTGAGGACGATGTCAATCACCACGCCCAACGCCCGGTGTCCGGTGTGTGGAGCATCCGTGTTTTTTCATCAGTCTCCCTTCGGAGGCAGAGTGTTCTTCGATGAGCTGGGTCCGCCGTGGCCCAAGCATCCCTGCACAGACCATCAAACCCCATCAGTTCGGTCAGAACGAGCGCCAGTGGGTGCCGCGCAGGCCACGCCCAAGTGGGAACGTGAAGGGTGGCGGCCAGTTCGCCCTCAAGCCATCGCGAAGGAAAATGGATGGTCGCGTTTCCGCTTCGGCGATGGGGACATACCTTCGCTGATGATCGCGGGCACTGTCCGGTGTATCGCCTCCGACCCTATTTTCGTCAGGCGCTCCCCGCTGGGGGACGGGGCTTGGGAGCTAAGCTACCTGCCGATCAACGCCGGCCAGAATAGCGGTTCCCCTGACACCTTCCCGGCTCTGCCTACGGTTCGCTGGCAGGACTACATGCAATGGCAAAAAGCCCGATCTGGTGATCCGGGCGCGAGGAACCTAGTCGGGATGGCGGTCAGCTTCGCGAGAGGGAAAAAGACAGACGACGGAGTTTGGACATTCTCCGAACCTGTCGATTGGGCCGCTGCGGGATTAAATTTCTTGATGGCAGCGGCCGCAGGTTACTGGGCTGGTTTCCACAACCTGGCGACGATGTATCGCTATGGGTTCGGCGTGAGGCAAGACCCGGACTTGAGCTTCCACTTGATGGTGCGCGCTGCTGAACTGGTGCCCACGGGAGAAAGCGATGCGTCTATCGCTGCCCTGTTCGACATGATCGATCTCGGATGGGGCACAAACGAAGATGAGGAGGATGCATTGAGCATTCTCGACGAATGGACCAGACCCCCGGCTCTGTAAGGACAACAGCATGAGCAACGAGCAACTCGTTCAGAAGGTATGGAATTACGCGCACGTATTGCGCGACCAAGGGATCTCCTATGGCGACTATGTCGAGCAGATCACCTTCCTGCTGTTCCTGAAGATGGACCAGGAGCGTGTGGATCTGCTCGGGGAAGCCTCGGCAATCCCGGTGAAATGGGCCTGGCCGCAGCTGGCGTCGAAGGACGGGGATGACCTGGAGCTTCACTACCGGCATACGCTCGAAGAACTCGCGAAGGCCGACGGCCTGATCGGCACGATCTTCCGCAAAGCGCAGAACAAGCTCTCGGACCCGGCCAAGCTCAAGCGGGTCGTGAGCCTGATCGACAAGGAAGGCCCTTGGATCGGGCACAGCGTCGATGTGAAGGGCGAGATCTACGAGGGGCTGCTGGAGCGTAACGCCTCGGAGGTCAGGTCCGGGGCGGGGCAATACTTTACGCCGCGGCCGGTGATCGAAGCGATCGTCAAGTGCGTCGATCCCAAGATCGGCGAGACCGTCTGCGATCCAGCTTGCGGCACTGGCGGCTTCCTGCTTGCCGCCTACGAGCACATGAAAGGCCAAACGCAGGACCGCGAGAAGCTGCGCGACCTGCGCCACAAGTCGTTCAAGGGTTACGACATCGTCGATGAGGTCGTTCGGCTCTGCGCGATGAACCTCTACCTTCATGGCGTGGGCAACGGGGGCAGTCCTGTCGAACAGGCCGATGCCCTTGCCGGCGACCCCGGTGAGCGCTTCGACGTCTTGATCGCGAACCCTCCGTTCGGGAAGAAGTCCAGTTACCGGGTCGTCGGTGAGGACGGTTCGGTGAACACCGAGCGTGAGAACTATGAGCGTGAGGACTTCAAGTTCACCACATCCAACAAGCAGCTGAACTTCCTCCAGCACATCATGACGATCATGGAGACGAACGGCCGTGCGGGCGTGGTGCTGCCCGACAACGTGCTGTTCGAGGCCAACCGCGCCGGCGAGGGGATCAGGAAGCGGCTGCTGGAGGGTTTCAACTTCCACACGCTCCTGCGCCTCCCCACGGGCATCTGGTATAGCCCCGGTGTGAAGGCGAACGTGCTGTTCTTCGACAAGCGACCAGCATCACGCGAAGCTCAGACCAAGGAGCTCTGGGTGTATGACTACCGCACCAACGTGCACAAGACGCTCAAGACGAAGCGTCTGACAAGCGCCGACCTCGACGACTTCGCGCAATGCTACCGCACCCGGAAGGAGACCGAGCGGTTCAAGCGCTACACCTACGAAGAGCTGATCGAGCGGGACAAGCTAAACCTCGATCTCTTCTGGCTCAAGGATGACAGCCTCGAAGACATCGACAGCCTGCCGGAGCCAGACGTGCTGGCGCAGGAGATCATCGACAACCTGGAAGCCGCGCTGGACCATTTCCGCGGTGTGACCGAGGAGCTTGCCGCAGCACCAGAATGAGCGTGCGCTTGCTGCTCTGCACGCGCATTTGAGTGCCACGGGAGCGTTTGCGTATAGCGGTGAGGATGGAAGTCATAGAACTGATCGCCCGCTGTTACCCGGATGCAGGCAATCAGGCGGTGATCGACAGCTTGACCCATCCACAGGCGTCGACGGCGACCCTTGAGCACCCGTAAAAATTAGATTCCAGCACTGTTTTTATCTTCATCGATTCATTCAAACGAGAGCTATGGTGAAACCACGTTGCCGGTTTTCGGGTGCTAGCATGGGGCCGTTCGAAGTCAGCAAGGAACTTGTGGCGCGGCTGGACGACGAGCAGTTGCGCAAGCTGCTTGAGCGTCTGCTGGTCGCTGAAGCGAACGCTCGCGGTATCGCGCACATCGCCATTTCTGTCGGCGGGCATCAGACGGCTGGAGATGGCGGCGTCGATGCGTCGATAGGCTGGCTGGGCGACCCGGCACCCTCGGGATGGCTCCCGCGCCGGGTCGTCTACTTCCAGTGCAAGGCGGAGGCGATGGGGCCGGCCAAGTTGCGCCAGGAGATGCGGCCTGACGGCAAGCCGCGTCCGATTTTTGCTGAGCTTGCGGCTGTCGATGGGGCCTATATCGTCTTCTCTACCGACGACCCTTCCAAGTCAGCGATGGACGGTCGGCTCGCGGCGCTGCGCGAGGCTGTCGGCGACGTCGCCAAGGCTGAACGGATTCATATTAATTTCTACGGCGCCGACCGTATCGCGCGCTGGGCGAATCTCCATCCTGGCGTTGCGATCTGGCTGCTCGGACAGGGTGGCCGCGCCCTCGGCGGGTGGCGGCCTTATGGCGACTGGTCGGCGGAAGGCGCCGCAAGTCGGCCTTATATCGTTGATGACAAGGCCCGTGCAGCCTTCGGCGATGAGCTGGTCGAAATGAGTGCAGCGCTCGCGAACATCCGCACTGCCTTGCGCGAGCCCGGCGGCGTAGTGCGGCTCGTCGGTCTGTCGGGGATGGGCAAGACACGGCTTGCCGAAGCGCTGTTCGATGAGGATTTTGGCGAAGAGGCATTACCTAAGGCCAAAGCCATCTACGGCGACGCCGGGCGGGACCTTGAGGTGGGCGCCGCGCGTGTCGCCGAGGAACTCATGCTCGCCGGCGTCGACGCTATCCTGATCGTCGATAACGCCAATGTGGCAATCCACGGCCAACTCGCCGAGATCGCGCGCCGGCCCAGCAGTCGCATCAGCGTGCTGACGATCGACTATGACATGGGCGGGGAGCAACCCGCAGGTCTTCTCGTCGCGCTCGGCGAAAACAGCGAGGGCGTGCTGATGTCGCTGCTGCAGCAGCGTGTTCCGACGCTGACCGAAAGCGAATGCCGCCACCTTGCCGAGTTCTCCGGGGGCAACGCCCGGATCGCCCTCAAGATCGCGGAAGGAGCGGACAACGGCATCGACCTGTCGACGCTCAACGATGGCGAGCTGCTGGAACGGTTGTTCCAAAGTGGACGCCAAGAGCGCGATCCGAACGCCCGTGCCTGTGCCGACGCCGCTTCGCTTGTCTATGCTTTTTATGTCGAAGCGGACGACTGTCAGACCGCCGAGCACCCCGTGCTGGCCTCGATTGCGGGCGTGAACGTCGACGCTTTTTTTCGCAATGTTGCAACCTTCCTCGAATGGGGAGTCATCCAGCAACGCGGGCCGCAGCGTGCTGTGATGCCGCCGCCCTTTGCGAACATGCTGGCGGCACCCTTCATCCGGCGAAGTGATCCCAAAACCTTGCTCGCTCATTTTCTGGCAGCTTCGCCCCGGCTGCTTGCATCGTTCGCGCGCCGGCTTGGGCAGCTCCACAACGAGCCGGCGGCGGTTCGGCTCGCGGAGCGCCTGCTCGGTCCCGATGGCGCGTTCGGTGAACCCGCCGGGCTCGACGATGTCATGCGGCGCGGTTTCAATCACATGGCGCCTGCTGCACCCCAAGCCGCGCTGGCTGCATTCGAACGATCGCTGGCCGGTCCGCGGCGCCACGAGCTGCTCGATCCTCGTTCGGAAGGCCGGCGCTACTATCCCGAATTACTCGTTCATCTGGCGCACGAACCCGCGCTCTTCGCCCGGGCAATGGAGGTGCTGCTTGCGTTTGCAATAACCGATGGCGACGCGCGGGACGACTACAAGGCGACCAAGCATTTCCTTGAGCGTTTCTGGACTCATCTATCTTTCACCTTGGCGGATCAGGAAACGCGGCTCGACTTCATCGACCGGCTTCTCGATGATCCTAGCCAGGAAATCAGGGCGCTTGGCCTCGAAGCGCTCGATTATATGCTCCACGCGGGCCATTTCATTTCGTCGCTCAACCTCGAGTTCGGCGCCAAGATACAGCGAACAGAATGGCGGCCCGGTAATCGCGCTGGTTATGGCAGTTGGTTCGGCGCCGCCTATGACCGTGCGATCCGCATCGCCTGTGGCAACGGACCCGAGACCGTGCGAGCACGCGACATCATCGCCAGCCATTTCCGCGAGCACCTAGAGGCGGGCCTGCCCGAATTGCCGATCGCTGCCGTGCGCGCGGTGCGCGGAGCAGGCTATTGGGACGCGGGGTGGCGCGCCGTCGTCGATGGTTTGAGCTTCAGCGGCAACTGCCTTGAGGACAACATCCTGGCTGAAGTGCACGCACTTGAGTGCGAACTACGCCCACACACACTTTCCGAGTGTTTCGAGGCTTTTGTGGTTGGCGAGCCTTGGCGGCACTGGCATCCCACCCGCACCGAGAAACGCCCGACACGCGATGTCGGGAAGCTGTCGGAAGCGGTAGGCGTCTGCCTCGCGAGGAGCGGCACCGATCCACTTCCATATCTCGCGCGCGCCATCGCAGCCGAAGGGCAAAACAGCACATCGGTGTTTGCGCGCGGTCTCGCCCGCACCAGCGCCGCCCCGGCCGAGTTTTGGCAAATCGCGTGCGCAACGTTCGCGGCTGCGGACAACGCGCATCGAAATCCGGGTGTCTTGGCCGGCGTCATCGCCGGTGCCGCACGGCATGACCGTGCCTTAGTCGAAGCATGGCTCGACGCAGCGGTGACCGATCCGCTTCTCGGTGAGCATCTTGTCGTGCTGCAGCTCGCTATCCCCCTGGACGCTACGGCGATGACCCGGTTCAGGCGCTCGCTCGTCCATGGTGCAGCTCCTTCGTGGCGTTTTTCATTGCTACAGATTGGCGGCGCAACGAAGCCTATTCCGGGGGCGGCGCTGGCCGACTTCCTTGTCGAGCTTTATGAGGCTGAAGACGGGGTTCTACCAGCACTCCAGATTCTCCATATGCGCATCTTCGGCGATCGCAGCGACAAGCGGGAGATCGATCCCGCGCTTATTGCGTTGGGCCGCCGCTTCTTGGCGGACCCACGCAGCTTTGCGGAAAAGAATGCCAGCGCAGATCATGGCATCGCGACGATCGCCAAGGTGGCGTTGGCCGGGGGGGGCGCGACCGATACCGCCAGAGCAATCTGCCGTGCGCTTCGCGACGAGCCGAGCTCGAATGGCTATCATATCCACGAGTTCGACAAGGTTTGCGGTTTGCTGATGAAGTCCTTCCCACGCATCGTGCTCGACGAGATTGTCGGGCAGGATGACCGACGCGGCTTGAAGGCCAGGTTCTTCGGCGGCCATGTCCGAAATGACAATGACAATGACACAAGCGAGGCGAAGATTGGGTTCGATGAGGCGGTCGCCCTCGAATGGGTGAGCGAAGCACCGGAGACACGCGCTCCCCTGCTCGCCGAGCTGGTGCCTTACACCCGAAAAGGCGTGGAGTCCGACGTGCTCGAATGGTCCCCCTTCGCGCTGGCCCTAATCGACGCGGCGCCAGACCCGCTTCCCGTGCTGCGAAACTTCGAGCGACGGTTCTTCACGGGAAGTGGGTCTGGTCCCTTCTCTGCGCGCTTTGTGCGTTGCCGACCTCTCGTGGCCGCATTGCGGACGCATGGCGATGTTCGCGTGCGCAATTGGGCGCGCGCTGCCAGCCAGACGCTCGAGGAAAGCATTGTTCGCTGGGACGAACGCGATCGCGATCGCGAGAGCCGGTTTGAGTAGCTGGGTAGCTATCCCGTCTGGCCCCTCGCAGTCGAATACTACGGTGGGCACCTCTACGAGCACGAAGGCGACAAACGCCGGATCGGCGAAGCATGGGCTGACGCGAGCAACGGGCACTGCCTGTTCTGCATGCCGACCCAGCGGGACTATGCCCTGATCGACCGCACGATCGCCTGTGGTCCGCGTGGAGCGTAGCCTACCAACGGACCTCGCATACGGCAGCTATCGCGTAATATTATGCGGAGGGCGGTCGTAGCCCGGATCGCCATCTCACCAAGCTCACAACGCGATCGGGTGTCACGAGGGGTATACCCTGACGAGACGTCTCAAAGCATCCACAGGGTGTCTCATACGAGTTCGATTTCACCAATGAGACAGTAAGCTGCACTGACTCTAGACCCATACGAGACAGTGAGCACGAGAATATGAGCATCGTCGGTTACGCGCGCGTCAGCAGCAGCTCCCAGAACCTTGCAGTCCAAGAGGAGCAGCTGTCCCAAGCGGGCTGCGAGAAGATTTTCGCGGAGAAGGTCACCGGGACGACGCGAGATGATCGCCAAGCCCTCGCAGACTGCCTCGACTGGGTGCGCGAGGGCGACACCTTGGTGGTGACGCGACTGGACCGCCTCGCACGTTCAGGTCGAGACCTCCACGACATCATCGCGCAACTGTCAGCTAAGCGTGTCGGGTTCCGGTGTTTGCAACAGGGCGCGGTAGATACGACGACCAGCATGGGCAAACTGATCCTCGGTATCCTAGGCGCCGTCGCCGAATTCGAGACTGACATCCGCAAGGAGCGCCAGCGTGAGGGGATCGAGCGCGCGAAGACGGCAGGGGTATACCAAGGGCGTAGAAGCACCATAGACGCCGCTCAGGTGCGTTCTCTGCGCGATCAGGGCCTCGGTGCAATGAGATAGCGAAGACGCTCGGGATCGCACGAGCGAGCGTCTACAGGGCTCTGAAAGACGAAGGGGGCGGTGTAGCATAGCTCAGCGTTACAAACCGAAGAAGTCCTAGCCCCTGCCGGAGTGTTTCAACCTGATGCCGCCAATCAGGCGGTGTTTTGGCATTCGAGCCATCCACCGGGCACGAGGTGTCCGCTTTCGGGGAGAGGTCGAAAGTGGCGCAAAGACCGCAAGTGGGTGGAAAGGCGAATGGCGGGTTCAGCTTTCGAGCCTGTTCCTATATCGCACCCCAACATTGACGCCAAAAACGACCACAAGTGCGATCAAGCCCACTTGGAGAAGCTGCGAGTTGCCGGTCAACAACCACATAGTTGCATAGATGGTCACAAATGCGATCACCGCACAAAGCGCCAATTTCGAAAAGCTCACGTCACGACCTCTCGAGTTAGATTTGCGTGAGTTTACAGTGAAATCACTTCGACTGCAAAGGGGTCGCTTCCTAAGGGGCAGAAATTTTCCGGAAGGCTGGCAAAGCTGACATGCCGCTTTCGGGATCGCGCATCGGCCCTGCTCATGGCCGGTGATGGGTGGGAAGCGGAATGGCAGTGCTACATTCGCTCCTCAAGCTTGCTCACGGCATAGGCTGGAATCTGCCAGAAGACTTCCCTTCTGCTGTTGATGCGATGTAAGCGTGTCGGATATCGGAGGTCGGCCGGGACTGGACCTTTTTGCGCAGATACAGGGGGAAGAATGAAGTTCACGCATCTTGCTGCCGGAATGGCGGCACTCTCACTGGCGACTCCGGTCACGGCCAGCCAGCAGGCAGCCGAGGTAGCCATCCCCGAGGCGGTGACCAATGATCCCATCCCCGACAAAGCTAATCCGGCGGCGACCATTGCCTTCTCGGTCCCTACAGGCGGCGTCGAGGTCAATGCCGTGCTCTTCCGCGCTGCAGGTGTAGGCCCGCACCCGACGGTCCTGGTGCTTCACGGCTGGCCCGGCAACGAGCGCAATCTCGACATAGCCCGATCTGCTCAGCGCGCCGGGTGGAACGCGATCACGTTCAACTACCGTGGGGCATGGGGTAGCCCGGGACTTTGGACCTTTGCTCACACCATCGAGGATACAGAGGCGGCATTGGCCCATTTGCGCCGTCCCGAAATCTCTCAAGGGTTCAGGATCAATCCAGAGCAGATTGCGGTGGTTGGCCATAGTCTCGGTGGATGGCTGGCTGTCCGTCTCGCCTCGGTCGACGGTCAACTGCTCGGAGCCGCCGCGATTTCGGCCCCTGACATGGGCGTAACCGGCATCGCCGCCGCGAAGGATCGCAATGCCGCCTTGCGCTTTGCGATACCCAATACTCGTGGGCTGGCAGGCAGCACGCCCGATCTTGCGACTGACGAGCTGATCGCGCGCGGGCCGGAATGGACCTTCTCGCGCATGCTGCCGGGCCTGCGCGGCCAGAGGCTCTTGGTTCTGAGTTCCGATGACGGTTTCAAATCCTACGCGGACGAGCTGGTCAGCGGCGCGACGATTGCCGGCGCCACCGTAGAATCTCACCATGCAGAGACAGATCATTCCTGGTCGGACCGGCGTATCCTCCTTCAAGCCTATGTCATCAATTGGCTCAGTGGTTTGGTCTCGGATACGCCTTGAGCAACGTCCGCTCAGGGGTCGTTTGCTGAACGGCAGCTTTTATTCTCTGAAGCCGCAAAGCAGTCAGGCCCGGTGCGGCTGCCGATCGCTTCATACTCCTGTCATGGGGCAGGCGGCAGGACGAGCCCCGCATAAGCACACCGCCGCATCGCGGGGTAGGTGTCCTCCAGCGGGATTACTCCGATGTAGCGCTTGTCCAAGCCGGACTTGGAATGACCGATCACCTCGTGTTTGAAGTTATCGGGCAGGCCATACTCGTGTCGGCCCAGCAGCGTCTTGAATGCGCCGCGGAAGCCATGGAACGTGACCTCTTGGCGGGCACCCTCCGTCAAGATGTCCTTCAGCTGCTGCGGGACCACGGTCCGATTGAACGAGCGGATCAGCTTCGCGTTTGCCCACGCAGTCGAACCGGCTTCAACTCGACCCGCCGGTGCCTTCCAATCGGGGAACAGCCGGTCGTGCCCTCCCTTCGCGATGCGATTGACGTAGTCGCCGAAGCCGAGGTTCATCAGGACATCGAGCACCGGCACGCTTCTCCCATATGCGCCCTTGGTCGTGCGATAGACGTTGTCCTGGATGACGATGTGCGGGTGCCGATGGTCAAGACGCACCTCTGCCAGCCGTAGGCCGCCGAGCTCGCCGGCACGGCACCCTGTGTGCATGGCAAGGATCGGCACCCAATAGTGCATGCCGTCGAGCCGAAGCGGCCCAGACTTGTGCGTGTTGGTAGTGCTGGCGCATCCGGTGAACCAAGGGTGCTGAACGAGCAGCTGAAGCTCATGCACGGTGAACGGCCGCTTGTCCGGCATGATCGCCTTTGGCACGGGCTGAGTGAAGCGCTTCGCATCGATCCGCACGCAGGGATTGGCACCTGCGAATCTGTCAGTCTCGATCGCGTGATTGATCGCGGCGCGGATCAACCCGACCTTCTTTTTCAGGGTCTCCGGTGAGGTAGGGCGCGAAACGCTGTTCGGTGTCTTTCCCCCGACTACCTTCGCTCCCGCGATCTGGCAGAACCGCACGATCTCCGCCCTGGTGATTTCGTCGAGCCGCAAATCACCCATCGCCGCGACGAACGCCGCCAGTGCCGCTCGGGCTTCGACTACGGTTCGCGGTCCGCGTGTCCGGGCGATGTATTCAGCCATCACCTCGGAGAGGCGCGGGGCTGATGCCTCCCTGCCCTTCAGCCGCTCAATGGGCATGGCCGGCGCGCTCCCGTCTAGCATTGCGTCGATCTCCCGCTGACCGCTCACATGCCCTTCCCGGACAGCACGGCTCAACGCGGCCCATCCTGGGGTGTCAGGCTCCACGTCGAGGCGTTCTTCCGCGACAATCCGAGCGACTTCATCAGCGACATTCGGCATGCGACGATCACGGCTGTGTTCGAGATCGAGGAGAACTCGACGGAGGTCATCGGCCTCCTGCTCCCGCGCGGCGATCATCCGTTCGAGTTCGTCGCGATCAGCCTCACCAAGTTCCGTGCGCACGATCTGCTGAGCCCACGGGCGTGCCACGCGCTCGCCGACAGTTGCTCTCACACGCAGGAGGATGGTCGGGGACAGCGGGCGAGTATTGCCGGAGTTCGGCGTTGCAGGGACTGACCGGCCCAGAGCCGCTGTGACGAGCATATCGAACTCGCGGTGCGCGTCTTCGGCCGGTCGCATGGCTTCGGCCTGCCGCTTGGTCAACAACGAGCGCCGGAAGAGCCGCTGGCCCCCGAAGACCCTGGCCCAGTCAGCTGGGCGGGCGATGACAGCTTGGGGAACTCGCCGCTCGTAGTAATACACGCCGTTCTCGCGGCGGCGGACATACCGCACATGGTTCGCCATCTGGAAGCCCTTCGTCTCTCACCTTTGTCTCTCAGTGTGAGACAAGAAGCACAGCGAAATCTGTAACCTACGGGCACCGACGGGTCAAAGCACGCAGGTTAAGAATCCTGTCGGGCTCACCATAAATTCAGAGACTTAAGGAAATAAGTGTGCGGGGCTGGCCAATTCAGCAACCGCCCAACAACCACCAGCTGGATTTTCATAGCGTCAATGAGTGTGGCTATGGTCCTGAGGAATCGCTGCCGGAATTCAGTTTGCGTACTTTCTTGAAAGCGATGTTGTCAGTTTAAACCCTGTTCGTAATCGAGGGTTAACCGAACCCGCGGGTCAGAAGTGGCCCGAAGCGTTCAAACGCTAACGTCCCTGCCAACACCTCCAGCGGATCGCCGACCTTGCTCAGGCGCTTCAGGTGCTCCGCCAGCAAAAAGAGGCCGCGTGGGAGCATCAAAACTTTCCGTCCGATGCGGCGAGTGAATCAGATCATGGCCTCAAGTGCGACGGGTTTTTTCGGGTGCCCAGCTGGCTACAAAATGGGCCCGCGATCAGCTGGCCCAGCTTGATGATACCAATGCCCTTCCTTGCTTCGCCACCATATGTGCCATCTTGTCACTCTGCTGCCTGCGCAAGTTGCCACACGGGCTGGATCGGCGCGGGAAGGCCGGTTTCGGCCTCGCAATTGGCGCGCAGTGTTTCGATGTCCGGCCCATAGTTGAACAATCCGAGCGGCGGACGCTCGGCGCGCATCCTGGTGCGAAGCGCTTCGGTTGCCGCCGCATCGACAGCCCCACTGTCGTTTGCGACCACGCCATAAGCCTTGGCGCCTTCGGTGCTGATCAGCCCTTGCGAGATTTCTTTGCCGACAAGCTCCGGTGCGCGCTCCAGCGGGTCGCCCCAGCCGCCGCCGCCCCAAGTGATGAAGTGCAGCAGATCGCCCGCTTCCACCGGATAGGCATCGACCTTGTTGCCGATGATGATCTGGCGACCATCGGGCTTCTCCACGATCTTGCGCGCACGTTTGCCCGGCTCGCCGCCGTTCACGCCCCAGGGCGGCACAAACCAGCGGTCGTCGTGCGCGGAAATCGTACCCGACGCCAAAAAGCGATAGGTCATGTGGATCCCGTTGCCGCCGCGGTGCAAACCGGCGCCGCCGCTATCGGGCACTGTGTCGTAGCTCTCGATCAGCAGCGGGAAATACCGCTCCAGAAACTCGTTTGGCACGTTGGTAAAGCCGGGCCAGAGCGAGTGTCCGTCAGGCCCGTCGCCCATCGGACGGCCCGGAATGCCTCCGAAGCCGATCTGGAACAGCTGGAACCACTCGCCCTTCGCATCCAGCCCTGAATAGAACAGGTGCGGGCTGGAAGAGAACCCGGCCGCATTGAGGAACTCCGGCGTCTTCTGACCGAGCAGGCCTCCCAGAACGTCGAAGATGCGGCCCAGCGCGTGCGTGCGGCCCGAAAGCGCCGCCGGGAATTTCGGCTTGAGCAGCGAACCTTCCGGAATGCGCACGTCGATGAGATCATAAAACCCGTCGTTGAACAGGATCTGGGGATCGAACACCATGATCATGTAAATGCCGAAGAACATGCGGAACATGTTTTCATTCAGCAGGAGGTTGATCGAGTACTCGCTTTGCGGGTCGGTGCCGTCAAAATCAAGCACCACACGTTCGCCTTCGCGCCACATCGTGCATTTGATCTTGAATGGACCGGCACCCATGCCATCGTCGCAAATGTAGTCTTCAAACGAAACAGGCTCCTCGCCAATGGCACCAGCGATGAGTTGCTTCATGGCCCGGTGGTTACGGGCCAGCAATTCGTCGGTGGCGGAAATATAGACATCGTCGCCAAAGCGGTCGGCCATTTCTATGACTCGGCGCGCGGCAACCCTGCACGAGGCGACGAGAGCGTTGAGATCAGCCTGGCACCAGTCTGGCTTGCGCGTCTGGAACATCACCAACTTCATCAGGTCGTCGTTGTATTCGCCCTTCTTCCAGATCTTGACCGGAGGAATGCGCACGCCTTCTTCAAAGATCGAGCGGGAATCGACCGGCATCGAGCCAACGACCTTGCCGCCAATATCGGCCTGGTGGCCAAACATTGCGGTATAGGCAATGATCCGGCCGTTCTTGAACACCGGCAGGAGCACAAGCCAGTCGTTCGAGTGGCTTATCGCCCCGGCGCAGCTGTAAGGATCAGACAGCAGGATCATGTCCCCGTCTTCCAGTTCCCCCGAATACATATCGAGGAAGCCGCCGATAAAGCTGCCGAACTGGCCGACGATCATGCGTCCGGCATGATCGGCGATCAGCGGGAAGGCATCGCCCTGTTCGCGGATACCGGGTGACATCGCCGTACGCTTCAGCGTTGCGTCCATTTCGTTGCGGGCATTCCGCAAGGCGTTCTCGATGATATCGAGGGTGACGGGATCGATCGCCATTTTCTTGAATGGTTCGGGATTGGTCTGGATAATGGTTGCGGGCATGGTGGTGCCTCCTCTTCAGGCCAAGTTGATCAGGATGTTGCCGACGCGGTCGACGACCGCAACACACCCTGCTTCGATCAGAGTCGTGGAATCCATTTCGATGACGATAGCAGGGCCCGGGATCACATCCCCTTGGCGCAGCTTTGAACGGTCATAGATCACCGCTGCCTGCTCCTTGCCGTCCATCCAAAGCGTGTGGTCGCGCATTTTCGCGGCACTTGGATTGCCATCTCCCTTGGGCAGCTCGGCGGCGGGCAGATCCAGCGCTTGCCCCAAAGCGACCGCGCGCAGGTTCACGATCTCGTGAGGCGTTTCCATGTTGAAGGTGAAAAGACGCAGATGCTCTTCATCAAATCTCGCCAGAACTCCGGCGATCCCATCCTTCTCCAGAGCCTCGGCGGTAATCGTGAGCGGCACTTCGAAGGCCTGGCCCGCATAGCGAACATCAATTTCGAACTCGCTTTCGATATTCGCTTCCGCGAGGCCATCCGATCTCAGTTCAGCGCGGGTTTGCGCCGCCATTTCCTTTAAAATCGCGATGAGCTCGGCGGCGTCCGTATCGGTTGCCAGCTTGGAAAACGAACGGGCCGTCTCGGTCCGCATGCGCGTCGTTGCATCGCCGAGCGCGCAGAGCACGCCCGGTGAAACCGGCGAAACCGCAGGCCAGCTGCTCATGAGCCGCGCCACAGCGTTGACATGCAGCGGACCAGCGCCGCCAAAGCCCATCAGCGCAAAGTGGCGCGGATCATAGCCTTGCTGCACCGAAATCATGCGCAGCGCGCCAAACATATTTTCGTTGACGATGTCGATGATCCCGCGCGCCGCTGCCATCAGATCGATGTTCAACGCATCGGCAATGGTCTGCACCGCGCGTTTGGCGCCTTCGCGGTCCAGTTTGAAGCTGCCACCCAGCAGGTTTTCCGGCAGATACCCCAGCACCACATTGGCGTCGGTCACGGTCGGCAACTCGCCGCCCTTTCCGTAAGCCACCGGGCCCGGAACCGCGCCTGCCGATTGCGGGCCAACGCGCAGAGCCTTGGTCAGCTCCGGCACATAAGCAATCGAGCCACCGCCTGCGCCGACCGTCTTCACATCGAGCGAAGACGCCCGGACCGACAAGTGCCCCACTTCGGTGGTACGCACGCGGCGTGGTTCCAGATTTTCGATGAGGGCCACGTCGGTCGAGGTGCCGCCGACGTCCAGTGTCAGGATATTGTGCAAGCCTGCATTCTTGCCGACCCATAGCGCGCCGGTTACACCGCCTGCGGGACCTGACATCAGAATGTTCACCGGCTGCTCTTCGGCCTTTTGTGCCGACATCAGCCCGCCGTCCGAGCGCAGCAGCGACAGCTTGCCGTTCATGCCCGATGCGGCCAGCTTGTCGCGCAAGCTGGACACGTACCGGCTCACCACCGGGCGAACCGCCGCGTTGGCTACGGTTGTCAGCGTGCGTTCGTACTCCTGCATTTCGGGCAGCACTTCGTGGCTGAGCGATACCGGAATATCAGGCATCGCTTCGCGCGCCATTGCGCCAACGCGTGCCTCGTGATCGCCGTTCACATAGGCATTGATCAGCGACACCGTAATCGCCTCAACCCCCTGATGCTTCAGCGTTGCGAGCGCGGCCTTCACGCTATCTTCGTCGAGTGGCCGAACCTCCTCGCCCAGCGAATTGATACGCCCGCCGACTGTGACCGTGTCTTCCAGCGCTGCCAGTGGCATAGGCTTGGGCCAGATTATCCAGCCTGCAAGCCCGCCCGGAACGTACGAGCGGGCAATCTGCAGCACATGGCGATAGCCCTTGGTGGTTATCAGGCCGACCCGTGCGCCCTTGCCTTCAAGCACCGCATTTGTCGCTACCGTCGTGCCGTGCAGGAAATACTCGATCTCCTTGGGGTCAACCCCGGCTTTTTCGCAAATGGCGATGACGCCGGTCAGGATGCCGACAGAACTGTCTTGCGGGGTAGACGGTGTCTTATGGCGCCAGGCCGCTCCGGTGGCTTCATCGAATAAAAGAAGATCAGTAAACGTCCCGCCGACATCAACACCCAAACGATACCCCATTTATGCTTCCTTTATTGCTACGCCGGTGGTGTCTGCTGATATTCGAGGAAAAGCGCGGTGCGTGCGTCACCATGCAGGGCAATTTGCGTCCGATGATGTCAGAAACTCAGGCGCTCTCTTTGACCAGTTGATCGAATTCGATGCCAGCGACGATGCAAGCGTTCCGGCATGCGAAAGGTTTCAACGCGCTCCACCCGGCCCCAGCGGCCGCACTTGCTGACGGTGTCGAGCACCGTGTGTACGAACGTTTGGAACGGGGAATAAAACAGCTGCATCGCAACCCTCCGCGTTTCCCATCATTCTTTCTCTTGCACCAATTGTCAAGGAAGTGGTAGGAATGGTCCAGACCAATGGGAAAGCCACTATCCGGCTTGATCGCCAAGAAAATGGGAGGCGAACGCTATGTCGAATTATGTGGAAGGGTTTACCGCGCCGGTCAAAATTGCTGCACGCACGACCGCATTGGTGGTGGTCGACATGCAATATGCCAGCGGCAGCCGGGACCATGGTTTGGGCAAGCTTCTGAACGAGCAGGGGCGGCTTGAAAGCGCCGATTATCGCTTTGACCGGATCAATTCCCTGCTCATTCCCAATATCGGCAGGCTCCTGACGGCGTTCCGCGCTACCGGGGCACACATCGTGCATCTGACAGTGGGCAGCGAGCGTCCCGACTACAGCGATGCCCCGCGTCACATGCGCCCGTTTTTTGAGGCGACCAACAACCACGCCGGCACGCGCGAGCACGAGATTGTCGATGCTTTGAAGCCGCTGCCGGGTGAACCGGTATTCAACAAGGTGACAATGGGCGGGTTCGCCTCGACCGGGATCGGCATGCATCTAACGTCGGAAGGGATCCGCGAGATCATCGTCACCGGCGTTTCCACCAACAACTGCGTCGGCATGACCGGTATGGAAGCGGCCGATCGCGGTTTTGGCGTCGTCCTGGCGTCGGACGCCTCGGGCACCTGCAGCGACCGCATGCAGACCGCGTATGAAGACACCTTCCGTCGATTGTGGGGCCGCGTCGCCACCACCGACGAAATCATCGCCGAGATTGAACTTTCCGCCGCAACTGGCGCCTGAACGTAGGATGATAGCATGGTAGCCAAATCACTTGAGATCAGACCGCTGACCGAAAATTTCGGGGCTGAAGTTCTCGGCGTCACTCTTTCAGGCACGATGGATCCGGCGGTGTTCGACGAGATCAAGGCGCTATGGCTGCGCTATGAAGTGCTGCTGTTTCGCGACCAGCAGATCGAGAAGGAAGACATTATCGAATTCAGTCGTCTGATCGGCCCGCTGGAGATCCACCTGCGCGAGGAATGGCTCAACAAGACCCATCCTGAACTGCTCCAGATCACCAATATCCGAGAGGACGGCAAACCCACAGGTGCGCTCGCCGATGGCGAAGTGGGCTGGCATTTCGACCAGATTTACCTTCCCAAGCCCGCGGTCGGTTCGCTGCTCTATTCGGTCAAAATTCCTCCCGTAGGCGGTGGAACGCACTTTGCCGACATGACCACCGCCTATGCCCGGCTGCCGCGCCATCTCAAGGATGTGGTTGATGGGCGCACAGCGATCCAGTCGTATGTCGCGTTCAACCGGATGTATTCGACCACTACCAACACCCATCAGACCAACCTGACCCCGGACATTGCGCATCCCTTGGTTCGCACGCATCCCTATAGCGGGCGGCGCGCCCTATACGTCTGCCCCGGGATGACGGTCCGGATCAACGGCTTGCCCGAAGATGAAAGCCAGTCGGTGCTCCAGGAGCTGTTTGCATGGTCCTGCCGTGACGAATTCGTCTACCGCCACGATTGGCAGGTCAGCGATGCGCTGCTGTGGGACAACGCCTGCACGATGCACCGCCGCGACGATTTTGACGGAAGTCACGAACGGCTCATGTACCGCACCACGATCCTGCCGCAGCCCGACCGCGCGATCCCGTTCTGATGGCACCACCAGAACAGCATGGGCGACAACTCGTCTGGTATTTCGACGTCATATCGCCGTTTGCGGCACTGGCCGTTCCCGAAATGGAGGCAATCTGCGCCCGTGATGATGTAACCTTGAGGCCGGTGCTGTTCGCCGGCCTGCTCAAGGCGTTCGGTCACCTCGGGCCGGCTGAGATACCAGCCAAGCGCACGCAGACCTATCGGATCGTGCAGTGGATTGCGCAAGAACGGGGCATGACGTTTCGCGCGCCGCCCGCGCACCCTTTCAATCCGCTGGGCCTGCTGCGTCTGCTTTGCGCGCGGGAGCTGACCATTGCCGATGCAGCTGCAGCGTTACGGTTGGTGTGGGCCGAGGGCCGCGATCCGGAATCGGCTGAAACCGCTGCTGCGCTGGCCTCTGCGATGGACGTTCCGGTCGAGGCAGCAAATGATCCTGCGGTAAAGGACAAGCTGCGCAGCAACACGGAAGCGGCGATTGCCGCAGGTGTATACGGCGTCCCCACATTGGCCATCGGGAAGGAGCTGTTCTGGGGGCTTGACGCCTTGCCGATGGCGCGAGCTTATCTCGCCGATCCAGACCTGTTTGCGGTGGGCGAAATGGCGCGCGTATCCGATCTGCCGATGGCGGCCCAGCGGCCGCGCTAGTGGTCCGGTCCTGACATTTGCAGCCCAGGTCGGCCAAGGCTGGCGCGCATGGCACAATCATCCGGGGCACTCAAAAACACATAGCGATTGTTCGGCGCAGCCCTTGGTGCAGCAGCGGCCGGGCTGCTTGTCGCGCGATGGTCCCTTGCCCAGATCGAGTGCGCCGCGATCGAGGAGCGCCTGCACCAAATCCTTGCGGTCCTGCACCGGATAGTTGCGCAGGATTTCCAGTTTCATAGCTTCGGGCGATCCGCCGCCGTGCAGGCTGATCACCGAATACCAGCCGCCCGTTTCCGAAGCTGTCAGATCCTCGATGAAGCGCGCCACATTGGCCCGGTGCGCGTACGGAACATCGGGCCGCCCACGCAGCAACGCATCCAGCATCGGAGCCGTGGCAGGGTTATGATCTTCCTCGGGCGAAGGCAGGCCCACGATCAGTCCGCCGGACACCTCATGTGCGATACGGTGCATGTCATAAATCTGGTTGGCCAGCAGCAGCTTGCCGATGTTCGAATAAATCTGTTCAGGACGGTAGTTGCCCGCAGGGTCTTCTTCGCCGAAGGTGGAAGCGGCCACGCCGCAAGCATAGAACCCCTCGGTGATCTTGATCAGTTCGACCATTTTGTCTTTCAGGTGGGAATTCCGGTCAAGCTCAAGCCCGTTGGCCTCCATCATCATCGCACCTGCGCCGATCAACAGATCGCCAAACCCCGCGCGCGCACCGATGCAACTGTGCCGGTGATGCGATGCATAGTTTGTCGTCATCAGGTGGGCTTCTTCCACCTCGCCATCAATGAACACCTTGTCCCAGGGGACGAATACGTCGTCGAAATGGACGACGGCAACCGACTGGGCGAACTTGGCGCTGAACTTGGCAGCAGCGTTGCCGGGGCGGCCTGCCGGGCGCGATATGATCGTGACCCCGGCAGCATCGACCGGCACAGCGCAGGCAACCGCGAAATCGCGGTCTTCCTCACGCATCCGGCGGCATGGCAGCACCAGATATTCGTGCATGTAGGGCCCGCCGGTGACGATCGCCTTCACGCCCGCGATCACGATGCCATCGGCGCGGCGATCCTTTACATGCACATAGGAAAGCGGTTCGGCTTGTTCGGAAGGACGCTTGGACCGGTCGCCCTTGCCGTCGGTCATGGCAATGCCGATGGCCAGATCATTGGCCTGAGCATAGGCGATGTAGGCCTTAAGCCGGTCATGATGTTCGCCGCCGGTGCGTTGGCTGATCTGCCAAGTCGCTTCCCACAAACCGTTGAAGGCATCATGCGTGAGATAGCGCTGGGTGCAGCCAGCGTACTGGCACGTCAGCCGAACGGCCTCCAGCTTGTCCAGCAAGTCCTGGCGGCTGCGATTGATCGCGAGAAAACGGTTCGTCGGCGAACCGTCGAGACCGTCGGTGACCATGACTTTGGCTGAATCGGGCAGGAGCGCGAAATCATATGTGATGCCGACGGCGTTGATGCCAGGTTCGAGCCGGGGTTCATCTGCGACCGACGCGATGAGATCGCCGCCAACATAGACGCGCGGCTTAAGCCGGCGCAGCGATTCGCGGTATCCCTCGGCAGACATGAGCACAGCTTGATCCCTTCGGTAACGGGAAGTTTCGGCCTTGCTGGCGCGCTTCCAATGCTCTAACCCTAGCATTGGTCTGGACCATTGGAAAGTGCATTACATGATCGGCGAAAACCTGGCCCCCGGCGCATTTGATGGCCTGAAAGTGCTTGATCTGGCAACTTTCATTGCTGGGCCATATTGTGCGACGTACCTCGCCGAATTCGGTGCCGATGTGGTGAAGGTGGAACTGACCGGAAGCGGTGACCCGGTCCGAAAGTTCGGCACGCCAACCGCTACCGGCGATACCCTAGTGTGGTTGAGCGAGGGCCGCAACAAACGCTCGATCGAACTTGACCTGCGCACACCCGAAGGCGCCGAGACACTCCGCCAACTGGCAGCCAAGGCCGATATCCTGTGCGAGAATTTCCAGCCCGGGACGCTCGAGCGCTGGGGGCTTGGCCCTGACGTTCTGCAGACGATTAACCCTCGGCTGATCATTGCGCGGGTGACCGCCTATGGCCAGAGCGGCCCCTACAGCGACCGTCCAGGGTTCGGCCGGATTGCCAATGCCTTCAGCGGCATTTCCTATCTTTGCGGAGAGCCGGGAGCGCCGCCAGCATCACCTGGAACCGCGACACTTTCCGATTACGTCACGGGGCTTTATGCCGCTCTTGGTGTCCTCACCGCCCTTCACGCACGTGCGCGCACCGGGCGCGGGCAGATTATCGACCTCGGCCTGTATGAAGGCACGTTTCGGCTGCTGGATGAACTGGCCCCGGCCTATGCGCGCAGCGGCTTCGTGCGGGAACGGATGGGCGCGGGCACCGTCAATGCCGTACCGCATAGCCATTATCCCACCAGCGATGGCAAATGGGTGGCGATTGCCTGCACCAACGACAAGATTTTCGGCAGGCTGGCGGCGATCATGGACCGGAGTGATGTGACCGGCACGGGCATCTACGGCACCATTGCGCAACGCGAGGCCCGGCGCGCGGAAGTCGATGCCTTTGTCAGCCACTGGACCAGCGGCATGACTCGCGACGCAATTCTGGCTGCCTGCGAGGAGGGCCAGGTGCCGTGCGGCCCGGTATACGGCATCGACGAGATTTTCGATGATCCGCAATACGCCGCCCGGGACAATCTGGTACGTATCGTCGATGAGCGTGCTGGCGAATTGACCCTGCCCAATGTCTGCCCCCGGCTGAGCGACACGCCCGGCGGCATCCGCTGGGCAGGGCGTGCGCTGGGCGCGGATACAGCGGAAATTCTGGCCGATTGGTTGGGCTAGATCCGGTTAGAGACGCGCGGCCAGAGAAAGCACCTGCTGGGCTTTTTCCACGATCGGATAATCGACGAAATACCCATCTACTTTTATGGAAGCCGATCCTGCATTTTCGGCTGCATAGAACGCATCCACGATTTTCTGCGCCCGCGCTACTTCCTTGGCGCTGGGCATGAAGGACCGGTTGGTCAGTGCGACCTGAGCCGGGTGGATCAGCAGCTTGCCCTGGAATCCGAATTTCACGCCGGTAACGACCGATTGCGCGAAGCTTTCTTCATCGGCCAGATCAATGTGCACGGTGTCGATCGGCGGTTCCAGCCCGCCCACCCGTGATGCCAGTACCAGCCGCCCCCGCGCATACGCCAGCTCGGCCTCGTCTGCGCTCCATTTCATGCGCATGTCGCGGGTGAAATCACCCGCACCGAACGAAATCCGCCGGATGCGCGTGCGGCTTGCAATGATGGCGTCGAGCGCATGCAGTCCGGCGCCTGTCTCGATGATCGGCATCAAGTCGATCCCGCCGACCGGTAAGCCGCGCTCGCGTTCGAACTGTGCGATCAGCCAGTCGATCAGGACGATCTCTTCGGCGCGTTCGATCTTTGGCGCAACGATGCCATCGATCCAGGGGCCGATCACTCCATCGAGATCGCGCAGGCACCATTCGGTATCGGCTGCATTGATTCTCACGTAGCCGAGGCAGGTGCGGGGGTTCGATAGCGCGGTTACGGCGGTGGCCCGGCTGGCGGCTTTTTCCGCAGCAGCGCAGGCATCTTCAAGGTCCAGAATGACCGCGTCCGCGCCGCTCTGGAACACCTTCTCCACTTTGCGCGTATGATTGGCCGGCACGAACAGAAAGCTGCGGATCGGCGCGGGCGGCGTGCCGGGACCACTGTGGGTCTGGGCCATCGGGCTGAGTTTCTCAGTCATGAAGAATGGTGTTTCTTTCTTTGCGTTTGAGATCGACCGAATACGAAAAGCGTCCGGCCGGATGTTCGCTCACCGAAACTTCAAACAGGCGCCCGTTGCGGTCGCGGTAGCGCCTGACGATGATCAGCGCCGGGCTGCCGGGCGCAACCTCAAGCATTTCGGCTTTGCGCTGGGAAAGCGACCCGGCCAGCAGTTCGGCGTTGATGTCGGTGGCAAACACGCCGGATGTCTGTTCCAGAATCTGGAAAGCAGGCGTTGCGTCTTTCCCGATGCGATCGGCGATCGCTGCAAACTCGGTTGGTACGTAAATGTCGGTCCAGCAAACCGGGCTCCGTCTGACCTCGGTGCGGATGGTTTCGATGCGTGCCCAGCACGTACCCACCGAACATGGCAGCATCTGCGCCAGCGCCACATCGGCCTCGACCAGCGTGGTGCGCAAGACCTTCAGCCGGGTTTGCGGCGCATATTGCAGCAACTCATCCATCGAACCGAGTTTCTGGATCATCTGATCGACAGGTTGCGATGCTGTCACGACCGTGCCGAGGCGGCGTTGGCGGCTGATCAGCCCCTTTTCCTCCAGCCTGCTCATCGCCTCGCGGATGGTGAACCGGCTCACGTCGTATTGGGAAGCAAGCTCCTGTTCGGGAGCAAGTTTTTCGCCCACAGGCCATTTGCCCGACGCAATTTCGTTTTCGATACGATCAGCGATTTCCAGATAGCGGGGAATGGACATGGAAGACATAAATCGGCCATCTGCTCACAGTTTGGAAGATTGGTCTGGACCAATGCGTTCAAACCTAGCATAGTTCGGCGGCAAGGCAAACCCGGCGAGAACTTTTGCCCGTTGCCCGCATAGGGAGGATCAGGCCATGGCCGACAAGCGCGTACTCGTGATAGTTCCCTTTCCGCTCGATGATGAAGGGGTCGCCAATCGCAAGGCCCAGCTAGCCTCGGTGCAACTCGGACCAGGCATCAGCTTCGATTACAAGCCAGTGAAAGCCGCTCCTGCCCTTTACGACAGCCACCATGACTACGTGCTTGCCGATATTTCGATCTTCGAAGCGGGGCTGTCGGCTGAAAAGGATGGCTATGACGCGGTATGCATCGATACCATGAGCGATTCCGGCATGAACGCATTGCGGTCGGTTCTGGACATTCCGGTGATTTCACCGGGTCGGGCCTCGTTCCTGACCGCGCTGATGTTTGCAAACAATTTTTCGATCCTGACCCAGTGGGACCCTTGGAAGGGTCTCTATACCAAAACGCTGCGCGAATACGGGCTTGAGAACAAGTGTGTCTCGGTGCGTTCGCCCAACATCCCGCCGGATGTATCCAGCCTGCTGGGAGGAAAAGAAGAAGTCGTGTTCCCCAAGCTGCTCGCCTCTGCGATGCAATGCGTAGAGGATGGTGCGCAGGCGATCTGTCTTGGTTCGACGACGATGCACCAAAGTCATGCCTGGCTGGCCGAGCGTTTGCCGGTGCCGCTCATCAACCCGGGGCCGCTGACATACAAGTTGGTCGAGGCGGCGCTCTCGCTTGGTCTGAAACATAGCCGCGCCGCCTATCCCAAGCCCCACGTCTATATGGGCGATATGATCAGCGGTATGCTTGATGGCGGCGCGCAGGTGCAGCGTAATCAGGGCTGATCTGCCATCGGCACTGTGCCTTTTCCGTCTCCGCCAGCCCGCCTGCCGCAAGAGCCAGGCGGGCTTGGTGTGTTGTTTGCGACGTCGCTGATCCAGATTGCCGCATCCTTTGCGATTGCGGGCCCTTTGGCGATCTCGGTGGTGATCGTGCAGGACCAGCACCTCCCCGAAAGCTGGATCGGCTATTACACCTCGTTGCTGTACGCTGCAGCGATTGTCGGTTCGGTCGTTACCCCCCGGTTGCTATCGAAGTTCAGCATCCGCGCTGTGCAGCTGGGGGCGCTCGTGGCCACCGGCCTTGGGTACGCCCTCTTTTCGGCAGTCCAGATCGAATTGGTTCGTCTGGTTCTTGCCTGTGTCGGCATCACGATGATGGGGTTGGCTTACGGCGTCATCGTTCCATCGAGCTCTCTGGCATTGTCCGCCCGCTATGCCCCGCGGCTACAGCCATTGGTCGTGTCGGTCCGGCAGACAGGTGTACCGGTAGGAACCGCGTTGGTTGCCTTGATCGCGCCACTCGTTGCGCAACGGTATGGCTGGCATTCCATGACGGTCGTCGTGCTGGTTGCAATTGTCGGCGTGTATCTTGCGGCGCTGCCGGGGCTGCGCGCGTCTCAACTGGGTGCCACCAAGCTGCCGCCGCGCCGGCATATCGGCGCGGCCTTGATCAATTCGCTGGCTCAACCCGCCACGCGCCGTCTGGCCCTCGTTTCCGGAGCTTACGGCATCAACCAGGCGGCTTTGACGACGTATCTCGTGCCCAGCCTTGTCAACCTCCACAACCTGTCGGTAGCCCGAGCTGCTGGCTATCTGGCTTTGGCGACAATCGCTGGCGCGTTCGCCCGTGTCGCGTTCGGCTTCACGATCGCAAGGTTTAGCCGGGTGAGCCTGCATCTTGGGCTGATCGGGGTGATATCCGGGCTTGCCTGGTCGCTGCTGCTGTGGCCTGATCCCGGGACATTTCGGCTTGCTGTCGGTAGCGTCGTGCTGGGCATGACCGCGATGGGTTGGAACGGCATATTGTTAGCGGAGATCGGACTGGTCGCTCCGACCGGCAGGGCAACCGAAGGTGTCGCAGCGGGTACCTCTTTTGCCTATTTCGGTGTGCTGGTCGCTCCGTTGCTATATGTTCAACTGGACAAGGCCTCCGGTAGCAGGACCGGCGCGGTCGCAGGGCTTGCGGCGTTAGCGATTATCGGAGGAGCAACACTTCTAGCGGGCATCGTGAAGCAGCGTGGCACAACAGCCGTACCTTGACAGCATCAGAGCTAGGCAGGCTTGCAAGACTACATATCATTGACAGACCTACTAACGCCCAGGTCGAGAATCCTGTCAGGCTCACCAATTCTGTTTGCGAACCCGCCTCCACAGGTTCGTCCTCGCTATACATCCTCCACTTTGTTTCGGACCCGCTGCGGGGCGGCCGCGTGGCCTTGCGGTCGCTTTGCGACCGATTGGGTGCCTTGTTGAAGGTCGGCTGCGCCGCTCGACAATTCTGCCTGGTTCGGTCACTGGCTGTCCCATGACGTTTGCGACTGATGATCACGTCACGCACCGGCCGCTCATGGCATGGCTGGCAGTTGCGCTTGCCGGATTTTTGGCTCCAGCGAGCGCGTTGCTGATGACGCGCGAAGCAGGCGGCGCCGCACCGATCCTTGCGGTCGCAATGATGGGGGCGGGGATGATCGCCGCCGCAGTTATCGGACGCTTCGTGGTCGGCGTTATGGCCGCCTTGCTTGCCGGGGCCGGGCTTGTGCTGCTGGCGCAAGCGCTTGGGCTGCCGGGATTTCACGACCCCGCCGCCGCCGCGCTCGCCGCTGCAGTCGCCGGCGTCAGCTTCGCCGCGCGAGGGAGCCTGTTTGCGCGCTCCGCCGCGCCGCGCGGCTGGTGGGTCGCGCTCGCCGTTGTCGCGGGGGAAGCAGCGGTTCTCCTAACCGCCATGGCCATGCCGGGCACATGTCCGGTCTGGGTGCTGGCGCTCCTGCCCGCGCAATGGGCGACCATGGCGCTACAGGCGGCGCTGACCGGCGAGGGCGACCCAGCCGCGAGCGCGGCCCTGATCGCCCTTGCCGGTACGGCAGCGGCAACGATGTTCGTGACCCGGCTATGGCCGCGCCGCTGGACCTACCTCGTGATGTTCACCACCTGGCTCAGCCTCTCCGCGCTTGTCTGGCACAGGTTGGAGGCGGCACGCGCGGCTTGCGCCCTCGCTACATGCCCGGCCTGACGATCATCCACACCGCCATCGCGATCATCATCAGGTTCTCGGTCAGCGAGACGAAGCCGAGCGGCACGTTGCTGTCGCCGCCCACGCAGGCACACTTGAGCGCGCGCCAGTCGATATAGACCGCCTTGAACACACTCGCCGCGCCGATGGTGCCGATGAACAGCGCCACCGGGATCGACACCCAGTGCAGGGCCCCGGCCACCATCAGCACCCCGGCAAGCCCTTCGGCAAAGGGATAGATCCGCCCGTACGGCACCCAGCGCGCTGCCAGAAGGTCGTAGTTCAGGAACATGGTCGCGAATTTCTCGACATTCTGGAGCTTCAGGAGTGCCAGCGCACACATCGAGAAGGCGACGAACCACTCGGCCGCGCGGATGGTGAGCGCGGTGCCGTCGACCGCGTAGCCCGCCGCAATCGCCATCAGCGCGGTCATCGCGAAGAGCGCGATCACCGGGCGGTAGGTGGTGGCCGCAGGGTCGGCGACCTTGAGGCCGAAATGGCGGCGCAGATCGTCATAGCCGCCGATGCGTACGCCATCGATGAAGGTCTGCGGGGTGGTCGCGACGCCGTGCTCGGTCTTGAACCGGTCGGTCTCCTCGCGGGTGGTGAGGTGGTGATCCTCGACTGCATAGCCGCGCGAGCGCAGCAGATGGCGCGCTTTGAGGCCATAGGGGCAGGTGTGGCCGGGCATCACCATGCGGTGAAGGACGGCGGTGCGGGGTATGTCATTCATCACGATCGGTCCCTTGAAAGTTATCGGATGAGCCGTATATAAGTCCCGTACTGTAGTACGGTTTCAAGAGGTCAAAATGAAAATCGGTGATCTGGCGCGTGCAGGCGGCGTTTCGGTGGAGACGATCCGGTTCTACCAGCGCCGCGGACTGCTGACGGAGCCGCCGCGCGCGGCCGGGGCGCGGCGTTATTCGGATGGCGATCTTGAGCGGCTGCGCTCGATCCGCGCGGCGCAGACGGCGGGCTTCACGCTGGAGGAAATCGCCACGCTGCTCGACCTGAACCATGATGACCGCGCCGCCGCCCGCGCGCTCGCCGAGGCGCGGATTGCCGCGATCGACGAGAAGATCGCCACGCTCAAGGCGATGCGCGGTGCGCTCAAGGACCTCGTGAAGGATTGCGCCAAGGGGGGTGAGGGGCCGTGCCCGATCCTCGGTGCCTTCAGCCTTCCGCCTGCGAGCAACCTCGGCAACAGCCAACCCCGCGCCCGGCGCGTATAGGACAGCATGAGCATTACCCGACTTTCCCGCCGCGGTTTTGTCCGCGCCGCTGGTGCCGCTGGCGGCCTTGCAGCCATGCCCGCGTGGGCGCAGGGGCATTCGCTGCACCGCACGAAAGGCGGCATGCCGATCCGTGTGGGCTTCGATCAGGTCTCGGGCGAGGTGATCGAACTCGCGGTGGGTCACGGTCCGCGCGTGGTGCAAGGGCGCAAGGGGCAAGGCATTGCGGTCAACGGCTCGGTGCCGGGGCCGCTGATCCGCCTGCGCGAAGGCCAGAACGTCCGCCTCAACGTGACGAACAACCTCGGCGAGGACACCTCGATCCACTGGCACGGGCTGCTGCTGCCGTTCCACATGGACGGCGTGCCGGGGATCAGCTTTCCGGGGATCACGCCGGGCCAGACCTTCAGCTACGAGTTCCCGATCCGCCAGTCGGGCACCTACTGGTATCACAGCCATTCCGGCCTGCAGGAACAGCAGGGGCATTATGGTCCGCTGATCATCGATCCGGCGGGCGCGGAGCTGCATCAGTACGACCGCGAGTTCATCCTGCTGCTGAGCGAGTTCACCCCGCTCGACCCGCATTTCATCATGGACCGGCTGCGGAAGGGCGAGGGCTATTTCAACTACCAGCAGACCAGTTGGGCCGACGATTACCCCCTCACCGCTGCCGACCGCCGGATGTGGGCCGAGATGCGCATGCCCGCGACCGACATCGCCGATGTGACCGGCTCCACCTACACCTACCTCGCCAACGGGCGCGGGCCGAAGGAGGGGCTGGAATACATCTTCCAGCCCGGCGAGCGGGTGCGGCTGCGGATCATCAACGGCGCGGCGCAGACCTTCTTCAACTTGCGGATCCCCGGCCTGTCGATGACCGTGATCGCGGCCGACGGCCAGAACGTGAAGCCTGTCGAGGTCGACGAGTTCCAGATCGGCACCGCCGAGACATACGACGTGATCGTGACCCCGCGCGCCGAGGCCTATACCATCGTCGCGGAAAGCATGGACCGTTCCGGCATGGCGCTCGCCACGCTCGCCAGCCGTCCGGGTGCGCGCGCCGCCATCCCGCCGCCGAGGAAGCCCCCGCTGCTCGACATGGGCGACATGGGGATGAACCATGGCGACGGCGGGCATGGCGGGCACAGCATGAAGGGCATGAAAATGCGCGATCCGCAGCTGCTGCCGCCCGATGTGAAGGTCGGTCCCGGCATCGACATGGTTTCGATGGCGCCCGTCGACAAGCTCGGCGATCCCGGTCTTGGCCTGCGCGACGTGGAGCACCGCGTGCTCACCTACCGGATGCTCTCCGCGCTCGAGCCGAACACCGACACCCGCAAGCCCTCGCGCCTCCTCGAACTGCACCTCACCGGCAACATGGAACGCTACATGTGGTCCTTCGACGGCGAGATGTATTCCGCGGTTCATGACAAGCCGATCCGCTTTGCCTGGAATGAACGCGTGCGGGTCAAGCTCGTCAACAACACCATGATGGCGCACCCGATCCACTTGCACGGCATGTTCTTCGAGCTGGTCAACGGGGAGGACCCGGCGCACCAGCCGAGGAAGAACATCGTGATCGTCCAGCCCGGCGCGAGCGCGCAATTCGATCTCACCGCCAACGAGGCGGGCGACTGGGCCTTCCACTGCCACCTGCTCTACCACATGCACGGCGGGATGATGCAGACCGTGACGGTGATGGGGCCGGTGGCGTGAATACCACGCTCGCCCTCCTCGCGCCCGCCTTCGCCCTCGCCCTCGCCGCCGCTGCCCCGCTCGCCGCGCAGGACCCGCATGCGGGGCACACCATGCCTGCGCAGGACACTCACGCAGGGCACGACATGGGCGAAACCCAGCCGGATCCCTCGCCCGGCCCGGCGATGGAAATGCCGCCGCCCGCCGCCGCCGGCAGCGGGCCGCCGCGGGCTGCCGATGCAATCTGGGGTGCCGAGGCGATGCGCGCCTCCCGCGACGACCTCAGGCGCACCCACGGCGACTTCCCGGTGTTCTGGTTCCAGGGCGACCGGATGGAGACGCAGGTGCGACAGGGCGAGGACCTCTACCTGTGGGACATTCAGGGCTATTACGGCGGCCCGACGGAGCGCCTGTGGTTCAAGAGCGAAGGCGAAGGCGCGTTCGACGAAAAGCCCGAGGATGCCGAGGTGCAGGCGCTCTACGCCAGAGCTTTCATGCCCTTCTGGGATGTGCAGGCCGGCATCCGGCAGGACTTCGCCGGGCCCGACACCACCCACGCCGTCATTGGCGTGCAGGGCCTTGCGCCCTACATCTTCGAGATCGACGCCGCGCTGTTCCTCAGTACCCGCGGCGATCTCACCGCCCGGATCGAGGCCGAGGTCGACCAGCGCATCACCCAGCGCCTGATCCTCCAACCCCGCATCGAGGCGAACCTCGCCGCGCAGGACATTCCCGCGCTCGGCATCGGCGCCGGACTCGACCAGATCGAGGTCGGCGCAAGGCTGCGCTACGAGTTCGCCCGCGAGTTCGCGCCCTATATCGGCATAGAGCAATCGTGGCGCACCGGCGCCGGCGCCGATTTCGCGCGGGCACGCGGTGAGGACCCTTCCGTCACCAGCTTGATCGCCGGCATCCGTTTCTGGTTCTGATCACATCGAAGGACTTGCACCCATGCGTATCCCTGCCCTCCTCGCCGCCCTCGCTCTCTCGGCCCTCGCCCCGGGCGCGCTGTTGGCGCATGTGAAGCTCGCCGCCTCGACCCCGGTTGCCGGGGGCGAGGCCAAGGCCCCCAAGGCGATCACCCTGACGTTCAGCGCGCCTGTCGATCCGGCCAGTGCCGCGGTCAGCATCGTCATGACCGCGATGCCGGGGATGAAGGACCACGGCGAAATGCTGATCCGCAATTTCACCCCGCGCTGGTCGGCGGACGGCAAGACCATGACCCTCGCGCTCGCCAAGCCGCTCCCCGCCGGTAGCTATGAAGTGCGCTGGCAGGCGGCAGGCGCCGATGGGCACGGCATGCGCGGGACGGTTGCCTTCGACGTGAAGTGACAGGTGCAAGGGCAGCGGTCTCGGGCCGCGGCCCAGCGCATCTATTCTTCGAACTTACCCGGGATAGGGCGCGCGGCTCTGCCGTGGCTCAGGGTCAGGTTGCGACTCGGCCCGGTGGCCGGGCGCGTGCAAGGGTGAAACGCCATGGCCACAATCCCGCCGTCGAGGCCCGACGAGATCGCCCCCGATCCGGTGCCCGAGCAGCCGCCGGTCCTGCCTCCCCAGACCGAGCCCTCCCCTGACCTGCCCGAGACCGAGCCCAATCCGCCCGACATCGACGAGCCCGGGCGCGGTCCTGACGAGCTTCCGCCAGCCTAGGCCGCCTGCCGCGCGTCGAGCCAATACGCCGCGCGCACCCCGAAGGTGATCAGGAACGGCACCAGCACGAGGCTCAGGAACACCTTGGCCAGCACCTGCCCGATCATCAGATCGGTGATGTCGAATTCGCCGTAGAAGGCGAGCGTGACGAAGATTACCGAATCCACCGCCTGGCTGAGCGCCGAGGCCACTGCCCCGCGCACCATCAGGCCGATGGTGCTCTCGCTCCCGCCGTCTTTGGCTCCGCTCCCGCGCAGCCGGTCGAAGATCCAGATGTTGAGCAGCAGCGAGGTGATGTAGCTCGCCGGGCCCGCCATCCACACCCGCCAGGTCGATGCGTGCACGCGCTCGAAGGCGGCAAGATCGTCGGGGCGGAAGGCGATCATCTCGGAGGACGCGGGCAGGCCCAGCACCAGCTGCATCAGCAGCGCCGACAGGCCCAGCGGCAGGAACCCCCACCACACGATCCGCTTGGCCGCATCGCGCCCGTAGAGCTGCGACAGGGTGCTCGAGATCACCACCAGCAGCAGGAAGGGAAATATCCCGCTCTCCACCGCGAGGGCCGTCGGCCACAGCTGCACCTGCTTGAAGGCAAGCACCCCGGCGAGCACGGTCATCCCGCCGTAGAGCAGCGTGTAGACGAACATGCCCAGCGGCAATGCGACAGCGTGAGGCGGCGCCGTCACGGCAAAGGGAGCGGCGGCGGGAGCGGGTGCGGGCTTGTCCATCCCCGGGGTGCTACCCAGCGCGCGTGCAAAAGGAAAGCGGATCGGGGCGGGTCGGCGGGGGCTATCGGGCGTGCCGGGCGAGGGCGCACCGTCGCAACCGGCTTGCAACTGGGCGCGCAAACTGCCACGCCCGGACGTGCTGAACGCAGGACAGGGGCTGTGCGCGCAGCGGATCGGGTCCACCTTCAAGCCATCAAGGATTGGTCGCTGCCGTGAACGCAAGTATCACGTCCACATTGCTGAGCCTTGTCGGCGTGTTCGCCATTCTCGGCATTGCCTATGCTCTTTCCACCGCGCGCCGCCGGATCAACCTGCGCGTGGTGGGCTCGGCCTTCGCGCTTCAAGCCCTGACCGCGCTGGTGGTGCTGCGCACCGACACAGGCGTGGCGGTGATCGCCGGGATTGCGGCCGGTGTGATCGCGCTGCTCGACTATTCCAAGGTCGGGATCGAGACGCTGTTCGGGCCGCTGGAGAGCAATCCCTTCGCCAACACTTTCGTCATCGCCGGGCTGCCGGTGATCGTGTTCTTTTCGGCGATCGTTTCGGTCCTCTACTATCTCGGCATCATGCAGCGGGTGGTGCGCTGGGTGGGCGGGGCGATCGGCTGGATCACCGGGATCGGCAAGGTCGAGGCGCTGGCGGCGGCCGCCAACATCTTTCTCGGCCAGTCCGAAAGCCCGCTGGTGGTGCGGCCCTATCTCGCGGCGCTTTCGCCCTCCGGGCTGTTCACCCTGATGAGTGTCGGGATGGCGGGCGTGGCGGGGACGATCCTGGCGATCTATGCCAGCGTGATCGGCGCCGACGCGCTGCCGTTCCTGCTCGCCTCGGCCTTCATGGCCGCGCCGGGCGGCATCCTGATGGCCAAGATGATCATGCCCGACGAGCCTTCGCGGGCGGCGGGCTACGAAGGCTCCGTGGCCGCCGCTGCGGTCACCCGGGCGCGCGGCAAGGCCAGCGCCCTGACCGAGGCGACCCGTGTGGTCATGTATGACGAGAACGGGCATGAGGTCGAACTGCCCCAGGCGCGGATCAGTGCGGTCGGCCCCGCCTCGATCCTTGAAGGCGGCGCCAAGGCCGCCGAGGTCAGCGCGGCCGAAGCCTTCGAGGACGGCCAGCGCCCCGCCAACATCATCGAGGCCGCCGCGCAAGGGACGCAGACCGGGGTGAAGCTCGCCGTCGCCGTGGGCGCGATGGTGATGGTGTTCGTCGGGCTGGTGGCGCTCGCCAACGGGATGCTCGCCGGGATCGGCGGGGGGATCGTGGACCTTGCCGAAGGGCTCGGCACGCCGTTCGACCCGGCCCTTGCCACCTGGCTGGAAACACTCAGCTTCCAGCGGCTGCTCGGTTACATCTTTGCCCCTGTGATGTTCCTCATCGGCATATCCGACTGGCAGCAGGCGCAGGTCGCGGGCGGATTGTTCGGCACCAAGATCGTGCTCAACGAATTCGTCGCCTTCATCGACCTCGGCGCGATGCAGGCCGGCGAACTGACCGAGCGCAGCCGCGCTATCATCACCTTCGCGCTGTGCGGGTTCGCCAACTTCTCCTCGATCGCGATCCAGATGGCGGTGACCGGCGGCCTTGCCCCCAACCAGCGCCCTGTGATCGCGAAACTGGGCTTGAAGGCGCTCGCCGCAGGCAGCCTTGCGAACCTGATGAGCGCGGCGCTCGCCAGCCTGTTTCTGCCGCTCTGAACCTTGGCAGGCGCGCGCCTGCGGGTGTAAGGCGCGGGCATGATCGACATTGCTTCCGTGAGCCTCGCCCAGCCGCTCGAAACCATCGCCGATGAACTCGGCCGCAGTTTCGGCGAATACGGCTTTGCGGTGGTGCGCGATCACGGCATCCCGCAGGACCTGATCGACGCGGCCGAGCGCGTCTCCAAGGCGTTCTTCGCTCTGCCCGACGACGTCAAGCGCGCCTACCGGATCCCCGGCGGCGGCGGCGCGCGCGGCTACACTCCCTTCGGCACCGAAAAGGCCAAGGACGCCGAGGTGTTCGACCTCAAGGAATTCTGGCACGTCGGCCGCTCGCTGCCCGAAGGCCACCCGCTCAGCCAATTCATGGCGCCCAATGTCTGGCCCGCCGAAGTCGAAGGCTTCCGCGAGACGATGAGCGCGCTGTTCACCGCCTTCGAGAGCGCAGGGGGCCGCGTGCTCGAGGCCATCGCGCTGCATCTCGGCCGTCCTCGCGATTTCTTTGCCGCCGGCGTCGCGGACGGCAATTCGGTGATGCGCCTGCTCCACTACCCGCCGCTCGGCGAGGGCGCGCCCGAGGGTGCCATTCGCGCCGCGGGGCATGAGGATATCAACACCATCACCCTGCTGCTGGGCGCGGAGGAAGCGGGGCTCGAACTGCTGACCAAGCAGGGCGAATGGCTGCCGATCCCAGCCGCCGAGGGCGCGCTGGTCATCAACATCGGCGACATGCTGCAGCGCCAGACCAACGGCAAGCTGCGCTCGACCACCCACCGGGTGGTCAACCCGCGCGGGGAAGCGGCGCGGCGGGCGCGCTATTCGATGCCGTTCTTCCTGCATTTCCGGCCCGATTTCCTGATCACTCCGCTGCCCGAATGCATCAGCGCCGACGACGCCGCCCCGCCGCCGCCGCCGATCACCGCGCATGATTACCTCATGGAGCGCCTGCGCGAGATCAACCTCGCCTGATGCGGCGGATGGGCCGGGATCAGCCCAGTGCCCGCTCGCTGGCCGGGGCGTTCTGCCCCGCGCCGATCACGAGCAGCGCTTCGGCCCTTGCGGACAGATCGGCGGGCGCGCGCGCACTGTCGGCGAGCGCCTGTTCGAGCGCGCGCGCCGCCTCGCCCAGCGCCGCTTCGCCAAACAGCGCGGCGGTGCCTGCGAGCTTGTGCAGCAACCGGCCAAGCGCCTCGGCCTCGGCCCCGGGCAATGCGCCTTCTGAGCCGAACCACCCGGCTTCGAGAGCGGCCCGCACCGCCACCAGCGTTTCCTTACGCCGCGCCTGCCAGCGCGACACCAGCTGGGGCGAGCGCGCCAGCGCCGAGGCGCGCGCTGCCGGATCGGGTCGCCCTGCCCGAGCCGGCGCGCCGGGCTGATCGGCTTCGACGATCCGGGTTGGCAGCCAGCGTTGCAGCGCGCGGGCGAGCTCGGCAAAGACCACCGGCTTGGCAAGATGCCCCTGCATCCCTGCGGCACGCGCTGCCACGACATCTTCGGGAAAGGCGTTTGCCGTCAGCGCCAGAACCGGCAGCAGGCCCGGCCCGATCCCCTCCTCGCGGATCGCGCGGGTCGCGGCGAGGCCATCGCAATCGGGCATCTGCACGTCCATCAGCACCAGATCATAGGGCCGCCCGCGCATCACCTGATCGATCACCATCGCGATCGCCTCGTTCCCGTCATGCGCGACATCGACCTCCTGCCCGCAGCGTTCGAGCATCTCGGTGACGAGCAGGCGGTTGATGTCGTGATCCTCGGCCAGCAGGATCCGTGAAGGCGCGAGCGCGGTGTCGGGCAACTCGGGGGTGATGGGGGCGGCGGGCTCCGGCACCGGCTCGGCCGCGGGCGGGGCCAGTGTGGCGGGCAGCACCAACGTGAAGCGCGAACCTTCCCCCGGCGTGCTCTCGACCTCGATCCGCCCGCCGAGGAGCGCGGCGAGCTGGCGGCTGATCGACAGGCCCAGCCCCGTCCCGCCGAACCGCCGCGCGGTGCTGGCCTCGCCTTGCGTGAAGGGGTGGAAGATCGTTTCGAGCTGGAGCGGGCTGATCCCGATGCCGCTGTCGGAGACACTGACCCGCACTTCATGCCGGCTCACCTGGTAGCTGACCCGGATGTGGCCCGCCTCGGTGAACTTCACCGCGTTCCCGATCAGGTTGAGCAGGATCTGCCGCAGCCGCAGCCCGTCGGTCAGCAGCCATGGCGGTCGCTCCTCGGAAAAGCGGCACTCCGCCTCGTCCCCGCCGTCGCACGCCAGTTCCAGCTCCAGCCCCTTGCGGCTGGCCGCCGGACGGTGGAGCGCGGCACACTCGGCAAGGCTGGCGTGCAGGTTGACCGGCGCCCGGTCGATCGCGAACTGCCCGCTTTCGATCTTGGAAAGATCGAGCACGTCGTTGAGAAGCATCATCATCGACCGGCCCGACTGCACGATCAGCTCGGCAAAGCGGCGCTGATCGCCATCCAGCTCGCCCTGCAGCATCAGCTCGGCAAAGCCCAGCACCCCGTTCATGGGGGTGCGGATCTCGTGGCTCATGTTGGCGAGGAATTCGGACTTGGCGCGCGCGGCGTTCTCGGCGTTGCGCCGCGCCCGGGTGAGCAGCAGCTCGAGCTCCACCCGCTCGGTCACGTCGCGCACCACCACCACCACCCCTTCGCGCAGGCCCGTTGCGCGGCCCCGCACCACCGAGTAATCCGCCTCGAGAAACACCGGCGAGCCATCGGCGCTGTCGGTCACGCGGCGATAGGTTACCCGCTCATGCTCGCTGCTGCCGGCCAGCAGGCGCTCCATCGCCTCCATCGCCTGCCCGCGAGTTTCGGGATGCAGGCGATCCCCGGCATGACGGCCGATGAAATACTCGGGCGCCTGCCCCATCACCACGCGCACGGAAGGGGAGGCATAGGTGCATACCCCGGCCAGATTGATGCGCAGGATGCCGTCGCCGATGTTGTCGGCCAGAAGCTCGACCTCGCGCTTGCCCGCCTCCACCCGCGCCATCATCCGGTCGCGCCCGGCAAGGATCGCGGCGACCGGCAGGCCGGTGAGGAAGTTGGCGGCGATGAAGGCCTGCAGCAGGTGCAGCTCGGCGATGCCCCCGCCGCTTGCCGCCGCGATCGGGCCTTCACCCAGAAAGGTCATGGTGCCCGCCACCACTGCCACCGCGCCGACATGCACCGCACTGCCGAGGCTGCCGAGACGGAAGGCGTGGAGCAGCGTGATCGGCTGGATCAGGAACATCAGCGGATAATGTGTCTGGTCGAACACCAGGAAGGCACTGGCCATGCCCCCGCCGAGCAGCGCCGCGCTTTCCAGCGGCCGTGCCGGGGCAGGCGCCAGCCGGCCGCTCAGCCGGTCGACCAGCAGCAGCGTAACCGGCACGATCAGCAGATTGGCCATGCTGTCGGTGAGGAACCATGTCACCGCGCCCGCCCGCCAGGATGCGATGCTGTCGCCCATCATCGGCATGGCAAGCGCCGCCGAGGCGAGCGGGCCGACCAGCCCCCCTGCCCACACGAAGCGGGCGAGATCGCCGAGCCGGTTCATGTCCGCCCGCCGCCGCCCCGGCCCTCGGGTCAGCGCCAGCACGATCACCATCTCGACCAGATTGGCGAGCGAGAAGACCAGCGCGACCAGATCCGGCTGCTGTGCCACCGCGTTGGCGGCAAGGCTGGCAGCGAAGCAGGCGATCAGGAAGGGCACCTCGTTGCGCAGCCGGACCCGCAGCAGCACGGCCACGGCGCAGGCGTTGGGCAGCCAGATCGGGCTGACGATGTCGCCCGCCTGGGAAAGCGCAAGGCTGATGCAGGCGATGGCAAGGTAGCCCGCGGCTCCGAAGGCGGCGACGACCATGCTCCGGCCATCGGTCTCCCCTGCGGCGATCCCCGCGCCGCGCAGCCAGCGCCGCAGCAGCGATAGCGCGGTGCCTTGGCCGGAGGGGCGGTGAGCGGCACCGGCGCGTTCAGCCTTGTCGGGGCTTGCGCCAGTCGGCTCCTCTTGCGGGTGCATCGCGCCAACCGGCGCTGCGCCACCGGGCGCCGCGCCCGCGGGCGGCCTTCCGCCTTCGGGCACGCTCCCGCGGCCCGCGCCCGGCTGGGCGAAGTCCGCTTCGGCGTCCGGGGCATCGCTGCCGCCGTGCCGGTCGTGATCCAGTGCGCGCTCGATCCCTGCGCTCCATCGCCAATTGCCGCCATCCTGCTATACAGCTTCGCACATCCACGGCGGGTACAACCGCATCCGGAACGGAGCGAAAGGACAGGCAGGCGCACAGCCGATGGCGAGCGAGGGACCTTTTGTTGCGCGCCCGCGGCGGCTGCGCTGGCCGCTGATCGCCGGGATTGCGGTGCTGCATGTCGCGGCGCTCTACGGCCTTGCGCGGGCGCTTGCGCCCGATCTCACCGCGGCGGTGGAGCGCGAGGTGGTCTCGGCGTTCAGCGTCCCGCCGCCTGTGCCCCCCGCGCCGCCCCTGCCGGAGAATCGCTCCGAACCGGATGAAGGTGCACAGGGCGCGCCCGGGCGCGAGGCGGTGGCGCAGCCGGTCACCGCTCAGCCGCCGAGGGTGCGGGTCCGGGAAGACCGGCCGCTCCCCCGGACCGCCTCCACGGGCACGGCAGTCCGCTCCGGCGCGGCGGAGGCGGGCGAGGGCACCGGGGCTGCGGGCTCCGGGTTCGGCACCGGCAGCGGCAACACTGGCAGCGGGCGCGGCGGGATCGCGGTGTCGAAGCCGGTCCACATCTCCGGCAGCATCGACAACGCCCGCGACTTCCCCGTCCCGGCCGGCGGGCGCGCGGCGCGGCGCGGCACCGAGGTGATCGTGCGCGTAGTCGTCGGCACTGACGGGCGCGCACGCGACTGCACCGTCTACCGCCCCAGCCCCGATCCTGAGGCCGACCGCATCACCTGCCGCCTCGTCGAAACCCGCCTCGGCTTCCGCCCGGCAATGGACGCCAGCGGCAATCCGGTCGCAGCGCCGTTCTACTGGCGCCAACAGTGGTTCTGATCGGGCCGACGGCGGAATAAACGCGATATCGGACTCGTTTCCGGGGGACGAGTTGCTATAGCCTCGGTTGGACAAGGGGATTTCTTCACGTGAGCGCGATCCATCCGGTGATCCTGTGCGGCGGCAGCGGCACGCGGCTGTGGCCGGTCAGCCGCAAGGCGCTGCCCAAGCCCTTCCTCCCGCTGGTCAGCGAGGAAACCCTGTTCGAACAGGCAGTGCGGCGGGTGGCCGGGGATGATCGTTTCGCGCCGCCGATGGTGGTCGCGGGTGCCGCTCATGCCGATCTCGTCACGGCGCAGCTGGCCGGTGCGTCCGGCGCGCGGCTGGTGATCGAGCCTGCCGCGAAGAACACCGCTCCCGCCATCGCGCTGGCCGCCGCGCTGCTGCCGGCGGACGCGGTGATGCTGGTCTGCCCCAGCGACCACCACATCGCCGACGCCTCCGCCTTCCGCGCCGCCGCGCTCGCCGCCGCCGCCTTGGCGCGCGATGATTGGCTTGTCTCCTTCGGGATCGAAGCGGACCGCCCCGAGACCGGTTACGGCTATCTCAGGCGGGGGGAGCCGCTGGCGGGCGGCTATGCGATCCGCCAGTTCGTCGAGAAGCCCGATCTGGCGCGGGCGCAGGCATACCTCGCCAGCGGGGATTATTGCTGGAACGGCGGCATCTTCGCCTTCCGCGCCGGGCACCTGCTCGCCGAACTTGCCGCCCATCGCCCTGAGATGGCGCGGCTGGTGGCCGAGGCAGTGGCGCAGGGGCGGGCGGAAGGCGCATGCTTCCACCCGGCGGCGGCGCCGTTCCTTGAAATTGCAGGCGATTCCATCGACTATGCGGTCATGGAGAACACCGCCCGCGCGGCTATGGTCCCGGCCAGCATGGGCTGGTCCGACATCGGCAACTGGGCCGCGCTTGCCGATGCCCTGGCGGGAGAGGCGGACGCGGCAGGCAATGTCGCGCGCGGGCGGGTCGATCTGGCCGGGTGCCGCGATGTCTTCGCCCAGACCGACGGTCCGCGCATTTCTGCCGTGGGGCTGGAGGGGGTCTGCATCATCGTCTCCGGAAACGAGGTGCTGGTCACCACCCGCGAGGGTGCGCAGGGCGTGGGCAAGCTGCCGGGAGCGATGAACCAGTGACCGCGCGCCAGCTCCCCACCCGGATGGTCGAGAAGGTGTGGGGCCGCGACACGCTGCCCGCGCCCTTCGCCGCCCCGACCGGTCAGCGGATCGGCGAGATCTGGTTCGAGCCCCCGCCCGAAGTGCCGCAGGTTCTGGTCAAGTACCTGTTCACAAGCGAGAAATTGTCGGTTCAGGTGCACCCCTCCGACGCCAGTGCGCTGCCCGGCGAGGCGGGAAAGGAGGAGTGCTGGCTGGTGCTCGCTGCCGAGCCGGATGCGCGGCTTGCGATCGGGTTCACGCGCGCCGTGACCCCGGAGGAAATCGCCGCCGCCGCGCAGGACGGGACCATCGAGGGCCTGCTCGAATGGCACCCCGCCCGCCCCGGCGACCTGTTCTACCTCCCCGCCGGCACGGTCCACGCCATCGGCCCCGGCCTTGCGCTGGTCGAGGTGCAGCAGACCAGCGAGACCACCTTCCGCCTCTACGATTATGGCCGCCCGCGCGAATTGCATCTGGAGCGGGCCCTCGCTGTCGCCTCGGGCGGGGTCTATGGCCATGAAAACAAACGCTCAATTGCCAACGGGCCGGTGCTGGTCGACGGCCCGCACTTCCGGCTCGACCGGATCGAGGGCGCTCCCGATGCCGCGACCCTTGCCGCTTACGGCGGTGCGCTGCTGGCCTTGCCGCTGGCGGGAGAGGTCGCCGCGAAGGACGGATCGGCACAGGCCGGGGCGGGGGAGTGCCTCGTGGCGGACGGGCTCGATACGCTCGATTTCAGCCGCGCCCAAGTGACCCTGCTGACCCGTGGATGTTTCACGTGAAACATCCGGAAAAACGCCGCGCAGCGGGGGGGCTGGCAGGGGTCTGAGGGGGGTCTGGCGCGGGTCTGAGGCGATCAGGCGCCGACCAGCAGCCGCTCGATCTCGGTCATGCCGTAAGGCTTGCGCAAAACCGCCTCGGCGCCCAGCCGTTCGAAGCCTCCCGCAGCTTCGGCATAGCCCGTCGCCAGCACGAAGCGCACGCCCGCCGCGCGCAACGCCTCGGCGATCGGTTCGCTGCTCTCCCCGCCCAGATTGAAGTCGATGATCGCGAAATCGGGCGGGTCGGCGGCAATCGCCGCCAGCGCGCCGGTGACCGAGCTTTCGAGCTGCACCTCGGCCACGCCCAGACGCTTGAGGTTTTCCTCTGTGTCGAGCGCGATGATGATCGAATCCTCCACCACCAGCACCCGCGCAGGCGCGACCGAAGGCAGACGCTCGGCCCGCAGGGCTCCGGATGCAGGCAGAGGCAGGCGCCGCCCGTCCGCGTCGGGCGCGGCGAGGTAGCGGGCGGGCACCAGAAACTCCGCCTCGACCCCGGCGAGCTTGTAGCGCACATCCGCCTCGCCCCCCAGATCATGCGGGATCGAGCGGGTGATGATCGTCGAGCCGAAGCCGTGACGCGTGGGCGCGGTCACCGGCGGGCCGCCCCGCTCGCGCCAGCGCAGCGCCAGATCGCCGAAAGCGGTCCGGGCGAGCCCGATCTCGACCGTCCCCGCGCGGGCAGAGAGGCTGCCGTACTTGGCGCTGTTGGTCGCGAGTTCGTGCACCACCAGCGCGAGGATGGTGTAGGCTTCGGGGCTGACCAGCACATCCTCCCCCACCAGCCGGAAACGGGCGCGGCTCTCGCCGCTATAGGGGGCAAGCTCGGCCTCGATCAGGCGGGCGAGGCTGGCCGGGCCCCAGTTCTTGGCGGTGATGTTGTCATGTGCGGCGGCGAGCGCGGCAATCCGCCCGCCGATGATCGCGGCAAACCCGGGGACGCTCAAAGCCTCAGCCTGCGACTGCGACACCAGCGCGCGGATCAGGCCGAGGATGTTGCGCACCCGGTGGTTCAATTCGGCGATCAGCAGATCCTGCTGCTCGGCCGCGCGGGCGCGTTCGCGGGTTAGATCCTCGCTCATGCGCAGGATCACCTCGATCAGCGTGCGGCGCAGGCGGGCGGCGATCTCGCATTCCTCGGGCGTCCATTCGGCCGAGTGCCCGCGCACCGTCTCGGCCCACGCGGAAAAGCTGGCGCGCGGCTGGAGCAACTCGCCCGGCGCGGCGGCGGCTTTGGCCGGATCGCCCGCCCAGGTGACGACGCGTTCGAGCGGGCGGCGCCACAGCACCAATGAATCCCGCGTGCCGCGCGACAGCGGCAGCACCAGCGCGCCCGCCGCACGGTGGGCGAAAACCCCGGCCTCGGGCACCTGATCGGCCAGCCGCGTGGTCGCATGGGTCGCCCCGCCCAGGGTCGTTGCAAGCAGGGGGGCAAGAGCGCGGAAATCGGCTTCTTCCGGCGCCTCGCCGCTGGCGCGATATTCATCATCGGCAAACAGCGAGATGCCGTCATGCTGGATCGTGCCGCGCAGCAGTTCCTCGATCATCGGCAGGCTGTCGGCCAGCGTCACCCCTCCGGCGAGCCGCAGCAGCAGCCGGTCGTTCAGTTGCCGCGCGCGTTCGCGCAAGGCTTCGGCCTGGGCCACGAGGATGCGGTCGAGCATCAGCGAGAAGGTCTGGCTGAGCAGTTCGGCCACGGTGCGTAGCGAATAGGGCGGCAGGCGCGCCTCGCGGTGATGGCACGATATCATGCCCCACAGCCGGTCATGCCGCACGATGGCAATGGCGAGCGAGGCGCCCACCCCCATGTTGCGCATGTAGGCAAGGTGCATCGGCGAATGGGCGCGCAGCATCGACATCGACAGGTCGAGCGGGGTGTCCTCCGGGCCCAATGCGGGGAGGATCGGCACGGCTTCGGATGCCATGTCGGCGATGACGCGGAAGCGGTTGCGGCGGAACAGCTCGCGCGCCTGCTGCGGAATGTCGGCAGCGGGGTAGCGCAGGCCGAGAAACGGTTCGAGATCCTCGTGGCGATCCTCGGCGATCACCTCGCCGCTTTCGTCGGGGTGGAAGCGGTAGATCATCACCCGGTCATAGCCGGTCATCTGCCGCACCAGCCGCGCGGCGGTGTTGCACAGGGCGGCGACGGTGGTGACCGCTTCGAGCTGGGCGATGACGGGGACGATCATGCTGACATGGTCGGCGAAGTCACCGCGGGCGTGGTGCTCGAACTCGATCACTGAAAGCCCGCAGCTCTTGTGCACGGCGCAATCGAACAACTGGCCCTTGCCCGTCAGGTCAAGACCGAAGCGGCGCTCGAGCGTGTCCAGCCCGGCAAGGCCCGCCAGCGCCGCGGTGAGGGCGGCGAGCGCCTCGGGCGCGAGGACCGCGGCGAGCGGCGTGCCGGGGGCGGGGGTCTCGGCGAGGCCGAGCAGGGCGGCGACATTGGCCGAGGCGTGGGCCACAAGCCCCTTGCCGTCCGCCGCCAGCAATCCGCCGAAGCTCTGCACCGCGGCGATGTGGTGGATCGCCTCGCGGTCGCATTCGGTGAGCGCGTCAGGGCGCTGGTGGAGGTTCATGACCGGGCGCTTTCGGAGGCCGGTTCAGCGGCCTGCGAAAGCGCGGCGACAGCGAGAAAGTGAGCGAAGACGGCTTCGGCGGCATCGGTTGCGCCGGTGGCTTCGGCGGCGTCCGTGGGGACAGACGGGCGATCGATCCGGGCGCGCAAGGCTTGCCAGAAGTCCATCATCGCCCCGTCCCCGAGGAAGGCGACCGGCCATTGCCCGCCCCCGATCCGCGCCACCGCCTTGGCGATCGCCCGGTTGCCGAGCGCCGATCCGGCCAGCACCCAGGCGGTGCCGAGCGCGTGTCCGGGTCCGGCCCGGCCGAGGGTGAAGAGCCGCGCCGGTGCCGGCACCTGAGCGCCCAGCTGCGCGAGGTCGCGCGCGATCAGCGGCGTCTGGGGCGGCGGGCGCAGCGCGGCGGGCGCATGGGCTTCGAGCCATGCTTCCAGCGGGACGCGGGCGGCATGTTGCAGGGCAAGGAAGCGGGCATAGTCGCTCCGGGTCTGCCAGCCGCTGGCCGCCTGCATCGCGTTGTCGAGCAGATCGTGCGCGGCCATGGTCGCGGCGCGCAGGTGGGTGCGCAGACTCTCGCCCGGCTGTTCAGCCAAAACACTGACCGGCGTCGCCGCCATGTCACACGTCCTTCCCGTCCGAATCGACCCAATAGCCGAAGTGCCGAACGATCCCGTGTGTAAGGCAACCTGGGCAACACCCTATGTCAAATGACTATGACACAGATGAGGGGGCCTGACAATCGCGCGCGGTGTTGTACCTAGGGGGCAAGCAGCCGTCCGGCTTCCTTCTTCACCGCCGCTTCCAGAGGCCCCCGCATCACCGAGAGCAGCAGCGGCAGGTCCATCTCGATCACCACTTCGCTCTCGCGCACCTCGACTCCGCCGGGGATCGACTGGCCCATCACCTCGGCGGTGATGCTCATGCGGTCCTCGCTCGGCCAGGCGGTGGTGACGCGGGCGAGCCCTGCGGGAAAGAAGCTGCCGATCTCGCCGGCGTGCTTGTGCATGCGGCGACGCACTTCCTCCTTGCCGAGGGTGTGGGGAAGGGTCACGCGCATCTCCTAGCGCTCCTGCTTGGTGGGGATGGCCGAGAAATCCGGGAGCGGCACGCCGGTGTCGGGCATGCCCGAGGCATCCTCCAGCGCCTCGGCTCCGCCATAGCGGTATTCGAGATAGCGGCTCTTGATGGCGAGATCATCAAGCGCGCCTTCGGCCAGCCGCCGGGTGACGCGGTCGACTTCGCCCGAGAGCTTGTCGAGGCTTTCGACGAGGCGCTGATCGGCGGTCTTGCCGGCGTGCTGTTCGGAGCGCAGATGCGCGGGGATCTTGCGGTAGTTGTCGATCGTCTCGGGGATGTATTCGCCGACCAGTTCGCGCACCTCGGCCATCGCCGGCTCGTCGGGCCCAAGGCCCTTCAATTGCAGACCCAAGGCATCGAGCTGCACCCCGAGCCGGTCGACCAGCGCCTGCGCAGGGAGCGGCAGGGCAGGGCGCTGGGCTTCAAGCCACAGTTCGGTGCGGGCGACCATCTGCGCGGGGTTGCCTTGTTTCAGCTCGGCGCGCCGGGGCACCTTGACCTTGGGGAACACGCCGAACACGCCGATTGCGACCACCGTGGCGAGCAGCGTCGCCATGAAGCCCCAGAACAGGAGCGGGCCGACAACTGCGCTGAAGACGCCAGCGCCGATCCAGATCGCCACCACGGCCAGCGCGATGTTGCGCACGCGCTTCAGCAGCGCCTTCATCTTCACTTCGGCCGAGCCCTTGCCGATGCTCTGGCCCCGCGGCGCGGGCCGGTGGGTGCCACCGTCACGCTGCACCGCGAGGCTCCGCTTCGCCTCGCGCAGGATGCGGTCGCTCTCGCGGGTGGTGTCGGGCATTATCTATCCAATGCCAGCAGCGACGGCTCGCTCGCCGCGACCTTGGCCTGCGCCTGCGCCTGCCCTTCGGCGCGGGCGATGTAGCCCTTGGACCGCTCGACCTCGGCGGTCAGGGTGTTGACCGTCTGCTTCATCGAATCCAGCGCGCGGACCTTGAAATTGTCGACCTCGTCCATCGTGTCGTAGATGTTCTGGAAGGCGCGTTGCAGCGTCTCCAGCGGGATCGTGGAGGACGCCGCCTGTTCATGGATCTGCGCGGTCTGTTCCCGAAGGAGCGTGCTGGTCGAATCGATGATGTCGCTGGTGGTCTTGTTGAGCGCGGTGATCTGCCCCAGCACCAGCCGCTGGTTGGTCATTGCCTGCGCGACCGTCACCGCGGTGCGCAGCGCGCCCACCGTCGTGGTCGAAGCGCGGTCGACGCCCTTCACCAGTTCGACATTGTTCTTCTTGACGAGGTCGAGCGCCAGATAGCCCTGCACGCTCACCGCCATCTGGGTCAGCAGGTCCTGCGTGCGCTGGCGGACATAGAACAGCGCGCTTTCCCGCAGCGCCTTGGCCTTGGCCGGATCGACCGAGTCGAGCTCCAGCGCCTTGGCCTCCAGCCGCTCGTCGAGGGTCTTGGCGATGTGGATCATCTGCTCCAGCTCGCCCATCGCCGCCCACAGCTTTTGCCGTTCGGTATCGATCGCGGCATTATCGAGATGCAGCTCCTTCTTGCCGCTTTCGAGCCGCTGGAGGATCGAGCTGATATGCCCCTGCGCGGAGGTGTAGCTGTCGAAGTAGTTCTTGATCTTGTTGCCGAAGGGGATGATCCCGAGGATCTTGCGCGGCCCCGAAAGCTTGCCCTGCCGGCCGGGATCGAGATCCTCGACCGTGCGGCGCAGTTCGGCGAGGTCCTTGCCCACCGAACCATCGGCATCCATCGCGCGCACCGGGCGATCGAGGAAGCGGTTCGACATTGCGGCGGCGGCGCGGATCTGTTCCTGCCCCATGCGGGTGATCTGATCGACCTTCTCGCCGAATTGGGGCGAGTTGGCATCGACGGCGACCAGCTCGTTCACGAAGGCATCGACCTTGCTGTCGAGCTTGGTCTTCTGTTCGGAGCTGACAGGGACGAGGCCCGCTGCCTTCTCGGGCGCGACCTGGGGCACCGGATCGGGCGGGGTGAGGGTGAACTCGGTCGCGGTGACGGTCTGCGTTTCGGTGCTCATGCCTGCTCTCGTGCTCCCTTTGACCCGCGTCGCGCGCGCGGGGCGCTCACTGTATTAGTGATCTAAGACACGCCTTTCAAGCGCCCGCACGCACCCTTAGGCCCGATTGGACCTCGCCGTCCATGCCGCCCCGGCTCTCCCGTGCGCCGTGCGGGTTGGCTTTCGCGCGCGGCGCCGTCTATCCTCGCCGCATCAAGCGACTGGCCAAGGAAGCGCCCATGAACGACGCCGCCGGACCGGCTTCGATACGCAGCAGCATCGCCGCGATCCGCGAGTGGTGGACAGTCAACGTCATCGGCCGGGTCGATCAGGCCGAAGTGACCGAGCGCCGCCGCGAGGACGGCCAGCTTTCCGAACACTACCTGTTCATGACCGCGATGAGCGGGGCGATCGCGGTGCTCGGCCTGCTGCTGTCCAGCCCTGCGGTGGTGATCGGGGCGATGCTGCTCTCGCCGCTGATGGGGCCGATCATGGGGCTGGGCTTCGCGCTCGCCATCGGCGACTGGGCGTGGCTCAAGCAATCGCTGCGCACGCTGGTGATCGGCAGCGCGATGGCGGTGCTGCTGTGCGCCGTGCTGGTGTTCGTCTCCCCCATCCAGAGCGTGACCAGCGAGATCGCGGCGCGCACCCGGCCCAACCTGTTCGATCTGTTCGTGGCGCTGTTCTCCGCGCTCGCCGGGGCCTATGCGATGATCCGCGGGCGCGAGGGGGCCATCGTGGGCGTCGCCATCGCCACTGCGCTGATGCCGCCGCTCGCCGTCGTGGGCTTCGGCCTTGCGACGTGGAACTGGACGGTGTTCTCGGGCGCGCTGCTGCTGTTCGTCACCAACTTCATCACTATCGCGCTGACCGCCTTCGGCATGGCGCGGCTTTATGGCTTTCGCGCCAACCTCTCGCGCGGGCAATCGCGGGTGCAGAGCGTGATGGTGGTGGCGGTGTTCCTCGCGCTGGCCGTGCCGCTCGGCTATTCGCTGCAGCGCATCGCGTGGGAGGCCAATGCCCAGCGCATCGTCAGGGGCGAGATCCGCGCGCAGTTCGACGAACGCGCCAAGCTTGATGCGCTGGAGATGGACTATGCTTCCGTGCCGGTGGCAATCGAGGCGGTGCTGTTCACCCCGGTGCTGCGGCCGGGGGTGGAGAGCGCGATCGAGCGCCTGCTGGCCAAGCGGCTGGGAGAGCCGGTCAAGCTCAACCTCGTGCAATACGAGGTCGGCACCAATGCCACCGCCGCCGAACGCGCCCAGCTTTCCGCCGCGCGCGAGCGGGACGAGCGGGCGGCATCTTCGCGCAGGCAGGCGCTGGCGCTGCGGCTGGCGCTGGCGGCGGGGGTCCCGGAAAGCGAGGTGCTGATCGACGAGAGCCGCCGCCACGCGCTGGTGCGGGCGCGGCGGCTGGAGGGGGCGAGCCTTGCGACCTACCGCGCGCTCGAAGCGCGGATCGCGGGCTCCGAACGCGACTGGCGGGTCGAACTGATCCCGCCCGCCGCGCCGCTCTCCGTGACCATCCCCTTCGAGGGCGAGGCCACCACCGAGGCAGGCGCACAGGCGCTGGCGCTGACCGGCTGGGCGGCGCGGCGGCTGGACCGGGGCGTGGTGCTGACCGGCCCTGCGGCCGAGGCCGAAGCGGCGGCCGAGGTCCTGCGCGATGCCGGCGTTGCGGTGCAGACCCGCCCCGGCCCCTCGCCGCTGCGGGCGGTATGGGCCGAGCAGGGCTAGCCCCGGCGCTTCAGCCGATCAGGCCGGGACCTCGGCCCCGCTCCCCGCCGCGCTCGCCGTCACGCTCGGTTCTGAGCGCCCGGTAACTTCGAGGAACTTCGCGCGGTAACGCGGATGCTCGGTGCCCATCCACCTGTCCCACCAGGTGAAATAGAGCCCGTAATTGGTGTTGAAGCCGCCATTGTGATGCAGGTCGTGGTGGACCGTGGTGTTGATCCAGCGCGTCAGCGGCGAATTCAGCCACCAGCGCGGGAAGAATTCGAAGCCCGCATGGCCCATCGCGTTGCGGATGATCTGGAAATTGAGCCAGGTGAACATCACCCAGCCCGGGGTCGGCACGAAGAACTGCCAAAGCGGCACGAAAGCGAACGCCACCGCCGCCTCGGGCATGGCAAAGCTGTAGGCCGCCCAGGGCGTCGGCGTGATCGAGCGGTGATGCGCGCGGTGGAAGACCCGGAACAGGCGCGGGTGGTGCATCATCCGGTGCGTCCAGTAGAAATAGGCATCATGCGCGATGATGATCGCAGCAAGGATCAGCACATCCACACCGAACCCGAAGCTGACGCCAAGGACATCGTGGAACACCCCGACTTCGCGCCCCCAGAGCAGAAGGCAGATACCGATGGTGTAGACGAACACCGATTGCAGCGACTGCGCGAATTCGCGGCGCATGTCGGCGGGTGTGGCCTCGCGTTTCTGGATCTTGCGCGCCTTCAGTGCGGTGCGCCGCAGCACCCAGACCAGCGCGAAGGTGACCGAGGCGGCGATCAGATAGCGGTTGAGATCGAAGGTGAAGATGGTGAGCCCCCGTGCCAGAAGCATATCGAGCGGCGGAATTCCGGTGATCATGGGGGGCCTTTCCTGCAGGTGGTCGCTGGCGCCTGCCTGCCTGCCTTCCCGTGGTTCTTCGTGCCGGAATCGAACGATGGCTAGCCGATTCCGGAATTGGCCAGTGTGCGGGCGCGGAATTCGCTCGGGGTCATGCCCTCGGCCTCGCGGAAGGCGCGGTTGAAGGGGCCGAGCGAGCCGAACCCCGCATCGAGCGCGATGGTGATGATCGGCACGTCGCGTTGCGCCGGGTCGGCCAGCGCGGCCTTGACCTCGGCGAGGCGATAGCCGTTGAGGAAGGCCGAGAAATTGCGATGGCCCAGCTGGCCGTTGATGGTGCGCCGCAGACGGTATTCCTGCTCGCCCAGCTGCGCGGCGAGCTTGGCGATGGTCAGCGCCTCGTCCCGCCACGCTCTTTGTCCCTCCATATGGCTGCGCAGCCTTTCGGCGAGCGCGCCATCCGTCGCCGGCCGCGCCGCGCCGGTGCGCGCAGCAGCAACGGGGCCAAACAGGTCGGCCTGCCGCATCCCGAACATCGCGGCGCCGAACACGAGCGAAATCGCGACGATGCTGCTGTTGACCAGGCTGATCAGCCAACCGGGCATTCCCAGATTGACCACCGCAATCTGGGTGAGCGCGATGACGACGACATAGAACGCGACCGCTGCCACGAGCCGGGGGCGCAGGCGGCGCCGGCTCTCGATCAGGTCGCCCTCACGCCCGCGCCAGACCTCCCACAGGGCGGCTGCGGCGAACACAAGCATGCCGATCCGGAACAGCGTGCCACTGATGAGATTGACGATGCCGTCATAAGGCAGGCTGACAAACATCACGAGGGTGTTGAGCGCGGCGATGCCCACCAACACCAGATCGCGCAATCGGACATGCGTTTCATCGTTGAACCAGGCCTTGGCAAACAGCCAGAAGATCCCCGCCGTGGACGCACCGTACATCGACACCACAAGTCCCCGTATCGATGTGATCGGGAACATCCTTTCGGTCTGAAGCAGGTAGCAGATGATCGCCAGCGCCATGGCGATCGCAAGCTTGGCGGCAAGCTGACCGCGGTGATCGCGGATCAGAATCCAGCCCCATAGCATGAGCACACAGATCGAACCGCCGCGCGCCATCAGATTGATCTGTTCGAAGGCCGTCATCGGCGCTTGGCTGCCAGAGGCCGGGCGGGGCGACAAGCCGATTTCGAAATCGCCCAGCCGCTCCGGATTCCATCAGCATGGCGCGTCCCGGAATCGGCCAGCCTGATTTCGAAACCGGGCAGCCTCGGGCGCGCCGATCCGCAATCCCCACGCCGTGCCGCGCCAATCGGTGGGCGGCCAAGTATCGAAGGAATTGCTGATGATCCGCTTTCGTCCCCTGCTCGCCCTTGCGCTTCTGGCAGCGCCCGCCCTTGCCGCTGCCGAGCCCGCCCGCCCGCAACACACGGCGGTTGCGGTCGCCGATCTCGATCTTGCTTCGGACGAGGGGCAGCGCATCCTTGCCCTTCGCATCCAGCGCGCCGCACGGGCGATGTGCGCTGCCGAGGGGCTTGCCAGCCACCCGGGGGCCATCCGCAGCGCGCGGCGGTGCATCGTGGAAGCCCGGGCGAGCGCCGCGGCAGCGGTGGAGACGCTCACGGTCGCCGCCGAGGACCGGCAAGAGCGCCGCGGCGGTTGACCCGGCGTCGATCGTCCCGGTGTCAGGCCGCGAGGCTGATCGGGACGATCTCGCCTGCCAGATACAGCTTCTTCGCCTTCGCCCGCGACAGCTTGCCCGACGACGTCCGCGGCAGGGTGCGCGGCGGTACCAGTTCGACGATGCAGCTCATGCCGGTGACCGAACGCACCTTGTCGGCGATCTGGTCGCGCAGTTTCACGCGTTCTTCCGGATCGCTGACCTTGCAGTGCACCAGCACCGCGGGCGCTTCCTCGCCGTTCTCCATCTCGATCGCGAAGGCGGCGATGTCACCGTGGTTGAAGCCGGGCAGCTGTTCCACCGCCCACTCGATGTCCTGCGGCCAGTGGTTCTTGCCGTTGATGATGATCATGTCCTTCGCCCGGCCGACGATGAACAGATATCCTCGCGCGGTGTAGCCCATGTCCCCGGTGTCGAGCCAGCCATCGACCAGACAGTCGCTCGTCGCCTCCTCGTTGCGGAAATAGGAGTGCATGACGCTGGGGCCGCGGCACCACACCTTGCCGATCTGGTGATCGCCGCGCGTCTCGCCGTTCTCGCCCCGGATCGCGACTTCCATGTCGGGGAGCGGCTTGCCGCAATTGACGATCGCGCGGTAGCGGGCCGGGCGGGAGAGATCGCGCGGGGCGCCCGAGAGGCGCTCCTCCTCGACCAGTTCCACGCGGATGCCTTCGCCCGGCGGCATCACCGTCACCGCCAGCACCGCTTCGGCAAGGCCATAGGAGGGGGTGAAGCTCGCCGCCTTGAAGCCCGCTTCGGCAAAGGCGTTGACGAAGTTCTGCATCACGTCCGGCCGGATCATGTCCGCGCCGTTGCCGGCGATCCGCCAGCGGGACAGGTCGAAGCGTTCGGCCACCTGGCTCTGGCTGGAGATGCGGCGGGCGCAGATGTCGTAGCCGAAGGTCGGCGAGTAGCTCAGCGTGTTGCCCGGGTTGCGGCTGATCATGTCGAGCCAGGCGAGCGGCCGGCGCGCGAAAGCATCGGGCTTGAGGTAATCGCCCGACACCTGGTTGGCGATCAGCGACAGGAGGCAGCCGACCAGCCCCATGTCGTGGTACCACGGTAGCCAGCTGACGCAGCGGTCGTTCTGGCCGAGGTTCATGGTTGTCGAATGGCCGTAAAGATTGTGGAGCAGCGCCCGGTGGGTGACCGCGACCCCGGTGGGGAAGCGCGTCGAGCCGCTGGAATACTGGAGGTAGCAGATGTCGTCGGGCGAGGCTTCGGGCAGGTCGCATGCCGGCGCGGGCCGGGTCGCGAAATCCTGCCAGCTCACCGCCTCGCACCCCTGCCGTGCGGCGGCGGCGCTCGCCATTTCGGCGATTTCCCCGGGGTAGATGAGGATTTTCGGATCCGAGCTCATCAGCTGGATCGCCAGCTGGTCGATGTAATTGTCCTTGCCGCCGAAGGTGGTCGGCAGCGGCAGCGGCACCGGCCATGCACCGACATAGACACAGGCGCAGAACAGCGCGGCGAAATCGGGCCCGGTTTCGGCGATCAGCGCGACCCGGTCTTCCTTGCCGATGCCGCCTGCGACCAGACGGCGGGCCATCACCAGCGCATCTGCGCGCATTTCGCTGTAGGGATAGACCCGCGCCAGCTCGCCGCGCATGTCGTGGAAGTTGAGCCCCTTGCGGCTCTGCGCGGCATAGTCGATCGCGTCGTTGAAGGTTGCAAACTGCGCGCGGATTCGCGGCAGGTCGCAATCATTCGGCGTCGGCGTCATGGCGGCGTCGGTCATATTTTCAGCGATACCCGTCAGTTGCGGCGCGCTTGATGGCCTGGCCTTGCACGCTCTGGCATAACCCCGTGTCGCCGGGCATAGTCCGGCGGCGTCCAATGTTTCGCATTTGATAAGGAAAGTGGCACGAATAAGGCGAAATGGTTTCAGGTAAAGCGAATTCGTCATCGCCCGGTCACGGTGCCGGGGAGGATCGCCGCGAACGGCGGCGGGGTGAGCGGCGGGCCAAGCCGCCGCTGACCGAGGCGAACTTGCGCGATCTGGCGCTGCATTACGCCGCCCGCTTCGCTTCCACCGGCGCACGGCTGGAGGCCTATCTTTCGCGCAAGATCAGGGAACGCGGCCTTGCCGAGGATGCAGACGGGCGGGTGATCGCGCCCGATATTCCCGCGCTCGTCGCCCGGCTGGCGGACCTCGGCTATGTCGACGATGATGCCTATGCCCGGATGCGCGCCCGCGATCTGGGGGCGCGCGGCTATGGCGGGCGGCGGGTGGAGGAGAGCCTGCGCCATGCCGGCGTGGCCGAGCCCCTGCGCGCAGCCCACGCCCCGGGCGAGGCGGCGAGCCGGCAGGCGGCGGCGCTGATGGCGAGGAAGCGGCGGCTTGGCCCCTATGGCGCGGCGCAGGAAGGGGGCGATCCGCTCAGCTTGCGCAAGGCTCACGAAAAAGCCGTTGCAGCAATGCTGCGCGCAGGCCACCAGTACGAACACGTGAAGTTCATCCTTGCTGCGCGCGCAACCGAGGATGTCGAGGAATGGCTCGCCGAGGCGGGCGACGAGGAAGGGATTCAAGGGCCATGGTGAGGCACATTGTGGCAAGCGCGGCGCTGCTGTTGGGGCTGCTCGCGGCCTGCTCCCCCGGCGGGGGCGCGACGGCGAGCGCGCAGGCCCCGGCCCCGGCCCCGTCTGCAACCCCGGCCACCCGGCACCCTGTCTCCGGTCTCGCAGTGATCGACCTCGTCGTCGAACGCGGGACGCAGAAGCTGCCCTTCAAGGTCGAACTCGCCGACACCCCCGAAGCGCAGGCGCGCGGCCTGATGTTCCGCACCGAGCTGGGCGATTTCGAGGGGATGATCTTCCCTTCCCCCGTGCCCGAACCGCGCAGCTTCTGGATGAAGAACACGCCCCTGTCGCTCGACATCATCTTCATCGGCGTGGACGGGCGGATCCTCAACATCGCCGCGAACACCGTGCCCTATTCGACCGCATCCGTCTCCTCGCAAGGCAATGCGGGCGCAGTGCTGGAACTGCGCGCGGGCCGTGCGGCGGCGCTGGGGATCGTGCCGGGCGACAGGGTCAGGTGGTAGCTCCGGCACGCCGCTGCCTCACGGCGCAGACCCGCAGCAGCATTGCAGCGATGAGGATCGCGGTCGGAACGAGGTAGCCGGCGCTGACGGGAATGCGCTTGGCATTCGAGATCAGGAACACCAGCCAGATGATCCAGAGGCCGATGGTGTGAAGGCGGCGCCAGCGGAGCGGCCCGAGCGCGCGGACCGCGCCATCGAACGATGTCAAGGCAAGCGCCGCGATGAACCCGTAGGCGATGGTCCCGCCTGCAATCGACACGGGGTTGGTCAAGCTCCAGAACAGGGCCTCGTCCGCGTTGTAGAGGAACGCCAATGCGACCGCGTGAACAAGGTGGGACCAGGCAAAGCCCAGCCCCAGCGCGCGGCGGTTGGCCACCAGCCAGCGGCTCGCCCCGCCCGGCCACAGCCTTGCGATCGTCGATGCGAGAAACGCGGCCAGAAACAGGGTGAGCGATATGCGGGCGGTGCTGCGGATGATCAGGCGGACAGCGTCGATCCTGTCGGGCACGGCGAGCAGAAAGGATGCGCAGATCGCCGCCACCCCCAATGCGATGAACGCAAAGGTGCGCCCCCTTTCGTCGCTGCCGCCGTGCTGCATGCCTTCTGCCATCATCCACTCCCCTGTGAGGCGAATTTATGTAAGCGCTGATTACATTGAGTTGACGCACTGTCAATCGTCAATCTAAGCAGCGCTTACATTTGCCCTCCAGCTTTCAAGGTACCGATGTCGCAGCACCCTTCGGACACTGGCGAGACCGCTCCGCCCGGTGGCAAGCGGCGGAAGGCCTATCATCACGGCAACCTGCGCCAGGCGATCATCGATGCCGCTGTCGCGCTGGTGACCGAAACCGGCGTCGAAGCGATGACCCTGCGCGAAGCGGCGCGCCGTGCGGGTGTGTCTTCGGGCGCACCCTTTCGCCACTTCCCGGGCAAGCGGGAACTTGTGCAGGCCGTGGCGGAACAGGGCATGGCGATCCTGCGACGTACGATGGAAGATCGCCTCGCAGGCAGTGCCGCGAACAGCCCCTTGGTCCGGCTGGCCGTGCTTGCGCGTGCCTATGTCGACTGGGCCATGCAGCACCCGACCTATTACCGTGTGCTGGGGGACCGGCTGCTCATCGATTTCTACAATTCGCAAGCCCTGCTGGCGGACAACCGCTGGATTCGGGAGACCATGCAACGCTTCCTGAAGGAGGCCGCGGAGGCTGACCTGCTGGCGATCGAGGATCTCGGCCGGGCCAACCTGCAATGCCGGGCGATGGCCTATGGTCTTGCCCGAATGTGGGTGGATGGCCACTTCCCCGAATTCGAACTTGCCGCGTCCGATCCCGTCGGCACGGCGATGATCGGTGCTCTCGACGGTTTCATTGCCTCGCTCGGCAAGGATCCGGCCGGTGTCCTGCGCGAGATCGGCTCGCTTGGCACCTGATCCTTCGCCCCCCCAACAACGCGCCCGGCACGTGATGTCCTTGCCTAGCGGTGCATTCTTCCGCTAGGCGCAGCGCCCATGGGTATTCTCGCAAAAATCTTCACCTGGTGGGACGGTGCAACCATCGGCACCCACCTCTGGGCGAGCCGCGCCGGGGGCGAGCACGTCGGCACCGATGCGGCCGGCAACAAGTATTACCGCGCGCGCGTCAAGGAGACCGGGCGGCCCGACGGTTCCTACACCAGCCGCGAGAAGCGCTGGGTGATCTACAACGGCGCCAATGATGCCAGCCGCGTGCCGCCCGAATGGCACGGCTGGATCCACGGCACCTATGACGACGTGCCCGAAAGCCATCTTCCCCCGGCCAAGGTGTGGGAGGTCGACTACACCCCCAACGCCACCGGCACCGCCGCCGCCTACCGCCCGCAGGGCGCGCTGGAACGGGGCGGTCAGCGGGCCCGCGCCGTCGGCGATTACGAGGCGTGGACCCCCGGCGCCGCGGACAGCTGAGGCCGGGCGTGCGGCTTCGCGTTTCCGTCATGGCGATGCCGCTCGCGCTGGCGCTGGCCGGGTGCGACCTGTTTTCGCCGGCGGCCGAGACGGTGAAGGTCCCGCTCGACAATGCCGCACCTGTCGCTGCTGGCACGCCCGCAGCCGCGCCGACCGGCGATTACGGGGCCACGCCGATGAACGAGCGGGTCGCGGTGCTTGGGCTCCTCAACAAGCGCAACAACGTCTCCGAGGAAATCCGGCTCAAGCCCGGCGAGGTGCGCGAGATCGGTGCGGTGATCGTCCGCGTCTCGGCCTGCGAGCGCACCGCGCCGTGGGAACTGCCGCAGGAAACCGGCGCCTTCGTCCAGGTCGATATCCGCGACCGCGGGGCCGCCCAGCACCGCCGTGTCTTCTCGGGCTGGATGTTCCGCGAATCGCCGAGCCTCAATGTCGTCGAGCACCCGGTCTACGATGTGTGGGTCAAGGACTGCACGATGCGCTTCCCCGGCGAGGAAGGACCGGCCGCGCCCGCCGCCGAACCTTCGGCCAAGCCTTCAGCGGCGCCGTCGCCCACAGTGCCCGCGACGCCCGCGGCCCCGGAACCGGCCCCCGCGCCTGCCGCATAGCCATCGCTGAACCAGCGCCGCGCCATCGCCAGGCTCATCGCCGGTTGCCCCTGCGCGCGTTCCACCAGCCGGCGGTAATCGGATTGCGCCAACTCGCGCGCGCCCATCGAGCGCAGATGATCGGTCATGAACTGGCAGTCGAGCAGCGCGAACCCGGCCCGCCGCATCAGCCCGACCAGCCAGGCGAGCGCGACCTTGCTTGCATCGGGCACCCGGCTGAACATCGATTCGCCGCAGAACACCCGGTCGAAGCTCACCCCGTAGAGCCCGCCGACCAGTTCCGGCCAGCCCTCGCGCCCAATCTGCCAGCACTCCACCGAATGGGCGTGCCCAGCGCGGTGGAGGCCGATATAGGACTGCACGATCCGCTCGCTGATCCAGGTTTCGGGGTGGTCGGGGCGCGGCTCGGCGCAGGCGCGGATGACCTGTTCGAAGGCGCGGTCGACCGTCACCGTGAAGCGGTCCGCGCGCAGCACCTTCTTCAGCGACTTCGACAGGTGCAGCCCCTCGAGCGGGATGATCGCCCGCTCGCGCGGCTCGACCCAGAACACCTCCGGGTCCTCGCGCCGGTCGGCCATCGGAAAGATCCCGCTGCGATAGGCAAGCAGCAGGGTCTCGACCGGAATGGGAGGGCGCTGGGGTGCGTGCATGGCTGCATCCCAGTCTACATGCCCGCACGCCCCGAGGCAAAGAGGATTGCCTATCATCCGAGCCTTGGCTAAGGGGCCGCTTCCGCCAGTGCAGGGGTGTAGCTCAGCTGGTAGAGCATCGGTCTCCAAAACCGAGGGCCACGGGTTCGAATCCTGTCACCCCTGCCACGGCCCCGAGCCGGCGCGACCTTCCTGAGTGATTCCCGAAAGCACCCGGACGAACGTCCCAGCCGTCCCGCACAGCGGAACCGGCGCGGCATCCACTTCTTCGGGAGGCTAGAGGTTCGCGATGGTGCGGATCGCGAAGGACAGCGGCTGGCTCAAAGCTGCCAGGCGCAGGCCATTTCGCTGCCCTTTGTCGCGGGGCGATGGAGCGCGTAGGCGGCGAGCACCGGCCCGGCGGCCGCGAGATAAACCAGCTTGCGGACGCGGCGCGGCAGGTGGGAGAAGGCGATGTCGTGATAGAAGGACGTCACCGGATTGATGAAGTTGGCGGCGCGATCGGCCCGGCGCCCGAACAGGCCCGCGACCTGATCGCGCGTATAGCCGCGCCGCACGTGACCCCATTCGTCCATCAGCGCGCGTTCGGGCGGGCAGAGGCGGGCCATGAATCGGTAATGCGGGTAATGCCAGTGGTCGTAGGGCGTGGAAATCAGGATCCAGCCGCCCGGCTTCACGACCCGCATCGCCTCGGCGGCGGCCCGGTCGTCGCCTTCGATGTGTTCGAGCACGTCGAACAGAGTGACGATGTCGAAGGCGCGCTCTTCGAAGGGCAGGGCGCGCGCATCGCCCACCACAAAGTCGGCGGCGGTGTCTGCGGCGGGGTCGTCAGGCGCCAGCGCCGGATCGATGTCGATCGTGGTCACATGGGCATCGGGGTACAGGTTGCGCGCCATGCCGCTGCGCCCGCCGCCGACCTCGAGAATGCGGGCGCCCGCCGGCAGGCGGTCGGGGGCGATCCGGTGGATCGCGCGCATCTTCTCGCGGTAGAACAACCCGTCAGTCCAGCCGCGCTCAAAGGGGTTGCGGGCGAGGAAATCGCCGAGGGCGCGCTTGTCGATCATCGCGGCCGATCCCCCGATGCCTGCGCGCGCCAGCGGCGATCCACGACATAGCGCAGCCCCGAAGCCCAGCCGCGGAACTCCTCGGCCAGCACCCGCCGCCGCTCCGGTTCCTGGGCCTGCACGGATTCGAACAGTTCGCGCAGGAAATAGCTCGGCAACTGGCGGAAGATGCGGCGCAGGTTGCCCCGGTCGCCGAACCGGTCGGCCTGCGCCACCAGCGCCGAGACATGGCCGTTCTGATAGGCGCGCATCTGGCTGTGGAGCGCCTGCCAGCTGTCGCGGTGATCGTGATGGACCACGGCGCGCGGCTCGTACTGGCAGGCGCCGCCGGTGGCGATGATGCGGTACCACATCTCGGAATCCTCCGAGCACCCCGAGGCACCGGCGCCGAGGCGGGTATCGAACAGGCCGACGCGGTCGAAAATTGCCCTGCGGAAGGCCATGTTGGCCCCCGCGCCGATGTGCCAGACATGTGCGCCCTGCGCCCGCGTGTTCTCGTAGAGCAGCGCGTCGAAGCGAACCGGCACGAAGCGGCTGCCGAAGCCGCCCATGCGCATCTGGAAGAACACCTGCGCGGGCGTGTCGAGCCGTGCGGGCAGGACAAGGCCGGTCATTGCGTCGGGTGCGCTCTCGCCTTCGGAAAAGACGCGGGCGACCTCGCTGGTCCACAGCGGGTGCGGCTGCACATCGTCGTCGGTGAAGGCGACCAGCGGGCGCGTGGCGGCGCGGATCCCGGCGTTGCGCGCGTGGCTGAGGCCGGGGCGCGGTTCGTGGACATAGCGTATGTCGCTGCGCGCTTCGCTGTGCACCTCGCATAGGGACCGCGCATCGCCGGTAGCCGAATTGTCGACGACGACGATCTCGCCCGGCGGGCTCTGCTGGCTCGCCAGCGAAGCGAGGCAGGCGCTGAGGTGCGGTCCGCGGTCGCGGGTGCAGATGACGACGGAGAGGTCATCGGCGCTGCACAGCGGCAGGCGCGCCACGCGGTCAAGCCAGCCAAGGGTGCCCTTCGCCGCCTTCGCATCGCGGATGCGCAACGCGTCCTCCGGCCGCCCGTCATAGGTGCCGCGCAGCGGAGCGCCGAGCGCGGGGTCGCGGGCCGCGCGCTGCTCTGCGGCGAACCGTGCCAGATGCGCTGCCAGCGTGGCCTTGGAGAAGGGCGTTTCCTCCGCCGCAGCAGCGCTCATGCCGAGCGGCAGGTCGCGCCACCACAGCACGGCAAGCATGGGCCGCCCGTCGCTGCGCGGCGCGGGGGCGGGATTGCTCAGATCCAAATGGGCGATTTGCATCGGGGAGAACTTCATCGGCTCTGCCCCCTGATCGCGGCGACCCTGCGCTCTGACCGTTCGTATTCGCCGATCATGCCCTGAATGCCGCCTGCATACTCGGCGATGGCGAAGCTCAGATCGCGCATCCGGAGCCGCGCCGCCGCCTTGCCGATGGCGCGCATCTGGTAGACGTGCCACCACCTCCGCATGGCGCGGTGCCGGTCGAGGATCTCGGGATCGCTGCGCATCGCCTTGTCGAGGAAGGCCATCATCCCCAGCCCCCAGGTCCAGTATTGCCGCCGCAGTTGCTTTATCGTCTCGCGGTGCTCGTGATAGACCGCGTAGCGGGGCTCGTAGACCATCGGCCGGCCGGTCCTCAGCACGCGGTAGAAGATGTCGAGATCGCCCCCGCCCGGCAGCGGTGCGCCGGTGTCGAGCGCATCGTCGAACCCGCCGATGGCGCGCAGCAGATCGGTGCGGAAGGCCATGTTGCAGCCCGCTCCCATCAGCCCCGCACCCACGGGGTGCAGTTCATGGGCGAAGCTCGCCGCGTGCCACTCGCGCCGTTCGAATCCGCGCCCGAACCCGCCCCGCGCCTCGAACGCCACGCGCGCGTCGGTATCGAGCTTGTAGGGCAGCACCAGCCCGGTGAACCCGCCCGCCTCCGGCGCGCTGCGGCAGGCAATGGCGAGGCCGGTCAGCCATTCCCGGTCGATCACCACGTCATCGTCGAGAAAGGCGAGCAGATCGCCCCGCGCATTGCCGAGCGCGGCATTGCGGGCAAAGTTGAGCCCGGCCTTGGGCTCCATGACATAGCGCAAGCCCGAAAAGCGGGCGACGGCATCGGCGGTCGCGCTGTCGCTGGGCGCATTGTCGATGACCAGCACCTCGGTGAAGGAGAAGGGCGAATTCGCGGTCACCTGCGCCAGTGCTTCCAGCAGGCGCGCCAGCCGCTCGGCGCGGTCCTTGGTGCAGATCGCGATGGTGAGGCCGGGGAGCGGCGCCGGGGAGGCAGCGCTGTCCTGCGCCAGCTCTTCCTCGATCCGGGCCCGCAGCACGGATTTGGCGAAAGCATTGTCGAGCAGCGCCTCGCTCGCCTCGGTCGAGAGATGCGTGCCGGGGGGCAGCGGGAGCATGTGAAAGCCGATCAGCCGTCCGTCCAGCCGGGCGATGATTCCGGCTCCGCTTTGGTCCGGGCCGATGGCCAGCGGCGCGATGGGTCGGGCGAGATCAACCTCAATGATCCTGTATCGCATCTGCCGCCTCCCCTCGGGCCGTGTCCCGGCCGCCTTGCAGCCCGATCATCCTCGCGAACCGTCCATCGGCCCGCAGCAGCTGGTCGGGCGGGCCCATCTCGGCGACCTTGCCGCCTTCCATGACGATCACCTGATCGGCATCGCGGATCGTCGACAGCCGGTGCGCGACCACCACCACGGTGCGCTGGTGCGAATAGCGTTGCAGCGCCTGCTGGAAGGCGCGCTCGCTCTCGATGTCGAGCGCGTTGGTCGGCTCGTCGAGCAGCAGGATGTCGGGATCGCGCAGCACCGTGCGGGCGAGCGCGACGCGCTGGCGCTGACCGCCCGACAGACGCAAGCCGGAATCCCCGACGATGGTGTCGTAGCCTTCGGGCAGCCGCGCGATGAAGCCGTCGGCATGGGCGATGCGGGCAGCGGCGATGATCTCTTCGCGGGTGGCCTCCTCCCGCCCGTAGCCGATATTGGCGTCGATGGTGTCGTGAAACAGCACGACCTCCTGCGACATCAGCGCAAGGCGGCCGCGCCACTTCGCCAGCCGGAAGGAGGTGAGCGGCACGCCGTCCACCAGAACCTGTCCCTGCTGAGGGTCACGGAACCGCAGCAGCAGCGCCAGCATGGTCGATTTGCCTGCGCCGGATGCGCCGATGATCGCCGTGGTCCTGCCTGCGGGGATCGTGAGTGAGACGTTCCGCAAGGCCCAGGGTTCGTGCGGCGCATAGCGGAACGAGACGTCGGCAAAGGTGATGCCGCTGCGCACGGGCAGGGGTTCGGCGGTCCCTTCTTCAAGGAAGGGCTGGCGGCTTTCCTCCAGCAGATCGGCGACATCGTCGATCATCGGCGCCATCCCGTCGAGCGCCACCTTGTCCTGCATCAGGATGCGCGCCGGGCCTTGCAGGCGGTAGAGCAGCGACAGGAAGGCCGCGAGCGCCGCAAACCCCACGCCCGCCCCGCCTGCGAACAGGATCAGCATCCCGATCAGCGCCACAATCGCCAGTTCGGAAATGCCCGAGGGCAGCGCCCAGAGCAGATCGAGAGACAGCAGCCTGTTGCGCATCGTGTCTGACGCGGCGGCAAACCGGCCGCGTTCGTAGCCCTCGCGCGAGAAGGTGCGGATGAACTGGAGGCTGTTGACGCTCTCCCACATCCGGTGGCCGAAGGCCTTGTTCTCGGTCACCACCGCCTGTCCGATCGTGTCCGCATAGCGGCTGAGCGAGCGGATGCCGGTCGCGATCACGATCAGGAACAGGATCGTGAGGATGGTCAGGAAGGGCGAGATCACCGCCATCAGCGTCATGAAGATGACGAAAGTGACGAGCGCGGTCGCCATGCTGTAGAACAGGCTGAGCGCGTTCGCCGCCTTCCAGCTGTTGTTGCTGAGCGTGGTGGCGATGTCCGACCGCTTGCGTGTGCTGCTGAAATCGATGCAGGACGAGAGCACCTGATCGAAGATGCGCGTGCGCAGGCGGTGCGCGACATCGCCCTCCATCGTTTTGGTCACCGCGGTGTTGGCGAAGTTCGTGACGTTCTTGAGGAGGATGAGGACGAAGACCAGGCCCACGAGCCATGCCGTCCGATCGCTCTGCGGAATGGGTTGCAGCACGACCGCGAGCGCGCGCTCCAGCACTCCATCGGTGCGGGGCGTGACGCCGAGGCTCTGGATCAGCGGGATGAACAGGATGAGGCCGAGGCCCTCGAACAGCGCGGCGAGCAGGCCGAGGATGACGATCGCCACCGGTGCCCAGCGCGCGGGCCTGCCGACCGCGTGCAGATCCTTGACGAGACCCACAAGAGTGCGCCGCTTCACCACGTGCAATCGAGATAGTGCGGGCGAGAAATGATGCTGAGCCGCTTGGCGAGGGTCTTTGTCCATCGGGGGGTCAGCTTCGTCTTCACGAAACCGGGCCCCAGCGTGCCGAGGAATGGCGCAAGTTCGATGCCGTGCTCGGTCCGCAGGCGCGCGAGCAGGGCGCGCGCCTGAGCGTGCCGTCCGTCGAGCAGGGCCCTGCGCGCGTGCCAGATCAGGAAATCGCGGTGATGATCGACGAACTGCGCGGCGAATTCGCTCATCTGCGGCCAGAACCGCTCGACCACCAGCTCGAAGGAGCGGATCATCTTGTCGGCATTGCTCGACATGTTCGATGCCGTGGTGCGGTAACCCACCAGATAGCGCGGCACGAGGCGGAAAGGGTAGTTCTGCGCCGCGCCCATGGCGAACATGTAGTCCTCGCAGCCTTCCGCACCCTGCTCGCGCAAGAAGGAGCTGAAGCCGCCAACGCTCTCGAAGACCGCGCGCGGGACCAGCATGGAGCTGCCGTTGCCGACGAAATTCTCGCGCGCCAGATACCCCCGCACATCGCCCACCATCTGCGGGTTGTACTTGATCGGGAACACCTGGCTTTGTTCGTTGATGTGGCTGAACCAGCAATAGACCAGCGCGGGTTCGCGGCCTGCGACCTGCTCCATCTGCAAGGCGGTCTTGTCCGGCGCCCAGAGATCGTCCGCATCGACGAAGGCGAGATAATCGGCCGAGGTCTCCCGGGCCCCGCGATTGCGCGCGGCGGCAACCCCGGCATTGGTCTGGCGCACCAGCCGGATGCGCGCATCCTTGCGGGCGAGATCGCGGACGATGTCGGCGCAGCTATCGGTCGAGCCATCATCGACCACCACGATATCGAGCGCCGAATAGGTCTGGGCACAGACGCTTTCGAGGGTCTCGGCGATGGTCGCAGCAGCATTGTACATCGGCACGACCACCCCGACCACCGGTTGCGGCGGACCGCTCATCACACCCGTTCCCGCAGGCGCCAGGCAAGGGCTGAGGCGACGATGTTCTCGATCGAGGAGTGCTGCGTCTGCCAGGCGAGGATGTCGCGTGCCTTGTCCGCCGAGGCGACCAGTTCGGCCGGATCGCCCGGCCGCCTCGGGCCGAAATGGACGTTGGCCTTGCGGCCTGCGACGCTTTCGACCGCGCCGATCAGTTCGAGCACGCTGGTCCCCGTCCCCGTGCCGAGATTGAAGACGTGGGCGCCGGGGTTTCCGGCCAGAAACTCGCCCGCCGCGACATGCGCGCTGGCAAGATCGCTGACGTGGATGTAATCGCGCACCGCGGTTCCGTCGGGCGTGTCGAAGTCGCTGCCGAAGACGGTGAACGAGGCGTTCGGGCTGACCGCCGCCTCGATGGCGAGCGGGATGGCATGGGTTTCAGGCTCGTGCCTTTCGCCGATCTCCCCGTCGGGGTCGGCACCGGCCGCGTTGAAATAGCGCAGCGACACCGAATCGAGACCATGCGCCACGTGGAAATCGGCGAGCATCTTCTCCACGAACAGCTTCGACCAGCCGTAGGGATTGATCGGTCGCTGGGGGTGATCTTCCGTGATCGGCAGCGTGTCGGGCACGCCGTAGGTGGCGCAGGTGCTTGAGAAGATGATCGGGATGTTGCCGGCGGCGCGCACTTCCTCGATCAGGTTCAGGCTGCCGACCGTGTTGTTGTAGTAATAGATCGCCGGATCGCTGACGGATTCGCCGACATAGGCGAAAGCGGCGAAGTGGACGATGAGGTCGGGCCGCGTGGTGCGGATAGCCTCGGCCACCGCCGCCCGGTCGAGCAGAGTCGCCTCGATCAGCTCACCCCATCGCACCGCATCCCGCCAGCCGCGCGAAAGATCATCGAAAGTGACGACGTTCCAGCCGCGCTGCGCGAAGGCCTTGCAGCCATGCGAACCCACATAGCCGGCGCCCCCGAACACCAGCACGGTTTTCATTTTACCAGCTGCGCAACGCGCGCGCCATCGGCGAGCTGCGACTCGAAGTAGGCGATCGTCTTGATGAGGCCGTCGCGCAAGGCCACCTTGGGTCGCCAGTCGAGCGTCTTCCGCGCGAGGGTGATGTCGGGCTGCCGCTGGCGCGGGTCGTTGACCGGCAAGGGCATCCGGACCAGCTTCGAGCGCGAACCTGTCAGATCGATGACCAGTTCGGCCAGTTCAAGCACCGAGAACTCCTCGGGGTTGCCGAGATTGACCGGTCCGGTGACCCCCTGCGGCGTGTCCATCATCGCCAGCATTCCGTTGATCAGATCGTCGACATAGCAGAACGACCGGGTCTGCTGGCCATCGCCATAGATGGTGATGGGCTCTCCCTTGAGCGCCTGGATGATGAAGTTCGATACCACCCGCCCGTCGTCCGGCCGCATGCGGGGGCCATAGGTATTGAAGATGCGGATGACCTTGATGTCGACCCGGTACTGATTGTAGTAATCGAAGAACAGGGTTTCGGCACAACGCTTGCCCTCGTCATAGCAGGCGCGCGGGCCGATCGGATTGACATGTCCCCAATAGTCTTCCGACTGCGGATGGACGAGCGGGTCGCCATAGACCTCGGAAGTCGAGGCCTGCAGGATCTTCGACTTGGTGCGCTTGGCAAGGCCAAGCATGTTGATCGCGCCGTGAACGCTTGTCTTGGTGGTCTGCACGGGATCGAACTGGTAATGCACGGGACTTGCCGGGCAGGCGAGATTGAAGATGCGATCGGCTTCGATGTATAGCGGGAAGGTCACATCATGGCGCATCACTTCAAATTTCGGATTGGCCATCAGATGACGAATATTGTCTTTGCGGCCCGTATAGAAATTGTCGACGCAGACGACATCATCGCCGCGTTCGAGCAGTCTTTCGCATAGAAAGGACCCAAGAAAGCCTGCTCCACCTGTAACGATGGTACTCCCGCTCATCAAACCCTCCGCACGTCGTTACCAAGGTCAAGGCACGGCGAGGCTCTTGCTGCACGCAAGGCGATGTCGCGTTATAGTGAGTTAGTAGGCCACCGCGATCTCGCGAAATACCGGTCGCGGTGCAGGCGAGAGTCGCCGGAAGGCGCCGGGACGAGGCGGGCGGAACCGATCCTCCGAGGCCTCAGTCCCTTGCCCTGCGGCTGCGCGGGCCATTCGTTCATGCTCCGGCAAGCCGAACCGTGTATTCCTGTCGATGAAACGAGTTGCCAACCCGTACAGGAGAGCAAGGATGAGCGCCTACACCTTCCGTTCTTCGCGGCCCGACCACTGGGTCAGCCCCCGGCCGACACGCGATCCGGCGCGGCTTGCCGCCATTCACGGTCCGCTGCGGCCGATGCACGAGGAGCCCGGCCTCCTCGCCCGGCTCTTCGCGCTGCGCTGAACGCCAAGCGTTCTTGCATTTGCGCAGGCCAGCGCGTATGGCCCGCAGCGTCTCACCGACATCGGCAGATTATCCAGCCCCTCCGGCGACCTTGTCCCGGGCGGCGCGGACCCCTACCTGAAAGCCGGCCGGACAAGACATGAAGGCATTACGCGAAGGACCCGAGGCGGCATGGCCGAGCAGAAGATCGCCCCCAAGGACGGGGCAGAGGAAAAGAAGCGCAAGACCTCGCCCGGCGAGTTCGTCGCCCAGGTGCGTGCAGAGACGAACAAGATCGTCTGGCCGACCCGCGAGGAGACGGTTCGCACCGCGATCTTCGTGTTCATCTTCATGGTGATCCTCTCGGCCTTCTTCCTCGGGATCGACAGCATCTTCGGGGCGATCGTGCGCGCGCTGATCGGCCTGCTGCAGTAATCCCTTCGCGCCCGTCTCTCCCGCTAGATCCCAATCCCAAGGACGTTCCATGGCCCGCTGGTACATCATCCACGCTTATTCCGGTTTCGAGAACAAGGTGCGCGACGCGATCATTTCGGAAGCCGAGCGGCTCGGCTTGTCCGAAGGCGTCGAGGAAGTGCAGGTCCCGACCGAGACCGTGACCGAGGTGAAGCGCGGCAAGAAGGTGCAGGTCGAACGCAAGTTCATGCCCGGCTACGTGCTCGCCAAGCTGAACATGACCGACGATATCTACCACCTCGTCAAGAACACCCCGAAGGTGACCGGCTTTCTCGGCTCGGGCAACAAGCCGCAGCCGATTTCCGAAAAGGAAGCCTCGCGCTATTTCGGCGGTGTCGCCGAGGCCCAGGCCGCGCCCAAGCGCGACATCAGCGTCGATTACGAGATCGGCGATTCGGTCAAGGTCAATGCCGGACCCTTCGCGAGCTTCAACGGGATCGTGGAAGAGTTCGATTTCGACAAGCAGAAGGTCAAGGTCAGCGTGTCGATCTTCGGCCGCGCGACCCCGGTGGAACTGGGCTTCGAGGAAGTGGAACTCGTCAAGTAAGGACCCGCCCCGGCATCTGTCAGCGCAAGCGGCGCTTCGCTTCCCGTGAGGAAGCCGAAGCGGCCGCGCTGCGGGCGGACGTCACCTTGCGCGCTTACAAATGCGCGCTGTGCCACCGCTTCCACCTCACCAGCCGCACCAAGGGCCTGCGCCTGCCGCGCGGTTTGAGTTGATTTCCGCGTCACCCGCCTTTAAGGGCGCCGCTTCTCCCGGCCCCGTGCCGGGCGATTCCGTGCGGGAGCCTTGGCAGTGCACAAGCCGGGGCGTTTGACCGCTTAACATGAGCCGCGATGGAAACAGCGCGGCAACAGTGCGACAGGAGCAAGGCCAATGGCCAAGAAAATCGAAGGCTATATCAAGCTGCAGGTTGCAGCCGGATCCGCCACCCCCTCGCCGCCGATCGGTCCGGCGCTGGGTCAGCGCGGCGTCAACATCATGGAATTCTGCAAGGCGTTCAATGCCGCCACGCAGGAACTGGAAAAGGGCATGCCGATCCCGACCGTGATCACGGTCTATGGCGATCGCTCGTTCACCTTCATCACCAAGACCCCGCCGGCGAGCTACTTCCTCAAGAAGGCCGCCAACCTCAAGTCGGGCTCGAAGGAGCCGGGCAAGGTGTCGGCCGGAACCATCAAGAGCTCGCAGATCCGCGAGATCGCCGAGACCAAGATGGTCGATCTGAATGCGAACGACATCGATCAGGCGATGAAGATCATCGCCGGGTCTGCCCGCTCGATGGGCCTCGAAGTGGTGGAGGGCTAAGCACATGGCAAAGATCACCAAAAAGGCGAAGATCCTCGCCGGCCTCGACCGCGAAAAGCTCTACACTCTGGATGAAGCCCTGGCGACGCTGCGCCAGTTCAAGGGCAAGTTCGACGAAACCGTCGAAGTCGCCATGAACCTCGGCGTCGATCCGCGTCACGCCGACCAGATGGTGCGCGGCATGGTGTCGCTGCCCTCGGGCACCGGCAAGGATGTGAAGGTCGCGGTCTTCGCGCGCGGCGATAATGCCGAAAAGGCGCTCGCAGCCGGGGCCGACAAGGTCGGGGCCGAAGACCTCATGGAAGACATGATGGCCGGCAACCTCGATTATGGCCGCGTGATCGCCTCGCCCGACATGATGGGCGTCGTTGGTCGTCTGGGCAAGATCCTCGGCCCCAAGGGCCTGATGCCGAACCCCAAGCTCGGCACCGTGACCCCGAACGTTGCGCAGGCGGTCAAGGACGCCAAGGGCGGCCAGGTCGAATACCGCGTTGAAAAGCAGGGCATTATCCACTCCGGCATCGGCAAGCTGAGCTTTTCGGATGACGCGCTGAAGGCGAACTTCAAGGCGCTGACCGAGGCCGTGGTGAAGTCCAAGCCCTCGGGCGCCAAGGGCAAGTACGTCCGCAAGGTCTCGCTGACCTCGTCGATGGGCCCGGGCCTCAAGGTCGACCTCAGCGAGGTGGAAGGCGCATAAGCGCTTTCCGGCCGATCGGCTGAACGAAAAGGGGCCGGAAGCGCACAGCTTCCGGCCCCTTTTGCATCGAGGCGCACGTGAGAGCGTAAATCGGATCAGGGCCTCTGGCCGCCACTGCGCAAAGGTCCGTGGCATGGCGAAGATAAGGCATTCACCCTCTTGTCTTTTGCATGGATCAATACAATCTGTTGTGAGGCACGCGCGCATCCTCTCCGCAGCGCGTGCTTTCGAAAGAGGTCGTTTCATGCCGCTTCCCTCAGAACGCCTTGCTGGCTGGTTTTCGATCAAGTGGCTCGTCTTGGGTGCCGCAATCGTGGTCGACGGGCTTGTGCTGAACTACGACCTGCGTCTTGGCATCGCGGCGAGCACGCTGCTGGCGGTGGTGGCGGCGGTGTGGCTGTATGTCGCGCTGCGCTACGGCTCGTTGAGCGGCACGCCGTCGCTGCGCTCTGTCCCGGTCGAGCGGGCGCGCCAGCAGGAGAACCTGCGGCGTCTGGCCGAAGCACGCAGTTTTGCGGGGTCAGGCCCGCAGCAGGGTGCGGATTCGGCCGAGCGCCCCTGATCGCTCCACCAGAGCCCGCGCGCCGGCCACCCCCGCATCGAACGCACCCCGCGCCCCCAGCAGGGTGTGATTGGCGAGGGTCGGTTCGAGCAGCACCAGGCTGGAACACGCCGCCGAACCGGTCCCGAACATCGCCTTGTGCGCACCCTCGCCCTCGGTGAAGTCGAACCAGCGGAACCGCCGTTCCGCGAACAGGCGTTCGAGCGCGTCCATCTGCAATACCGTGCCCGGCGAGAGCCGCGCACAATCGGGATCATATCCGAGATGGGCATAGACCAGCGTTGCACCTGTCACCGGCAGGGAGAGATAGGCGATGGGCGCGCCTCCGGCATGGAGCAGGAAGGCGCGCATCCGCCCGTCCTCGGCAGCTTCGAGCATGGCACGGCGCGCAGCCGGATCGTCAGGCAGTCCGGCATCGAGCAGCCGCGCCTGATAGGTCCGCGCCGATAGCGGCAGGGCGGCGGCAAGGAAGGCCTCGATCTCGGCCGCAGCGCGATGCTCGGTAACAAAGTAGCCACCCGTTTCCTCGGCCAGCTTCCTCGCCTTGCGCCGCAGGGTGGAGCGGGTCTTGCCCGAGAAGCGGCCCATGTAGTCCGCAAAGCTCTGGCGCATGTCGATGAAGTGGCGGCGATAGTCCTGACGTCCTCCTGCGATGAAGCCGGGGTAATGCGCGGTCACAGCGGCGAGGCGGGCAGTGGGCACGGAAAGCACCCGCAACCCGTCACGCCCCGGCAGCGGTGCGGGTGGCAGGCTGTCGGCAAGCACGTCCTCCAGCCCGAAGGCCCAGGTGGCCAGCTGGCGGTTCACGCGCAGCAGGCGGCGCGAACCGAGGGTGAAGTCGATCGCCGCGCCGGCCATGGGTGCCTAAAGCGCGCCGTAGAGCGCGTTGGACATCAATTGCTCGGCGAGCCTGCGTCCGGTCCGCACCGGGCTAGCCGGCAGCGGCTCGCGATTGCCGCGGGTCAGGCGGAGGGTTGGCGGGGTTTCGGCATAGGTGCCGGTCGTCACGCCGCGGATCGACGCCATCGCCTTGACCAGCCCGCTGAAGCGACGGCGCACGATATGGTTCACCGCGAGGCGGCGCCGGTTGATGAGTTCGAAGGAGTGGCTGACCAGCGTGAAGCTCTCGCGTCCGCTGTCGCGCGCGTGCCGGATCGCGCAGAGCTGTTCGGCGAGCGTCAGCGCGGTGATCTGCGCGTGGCGCAGGCCGCCGCCGATCGCCCCGATCGCCCCGACCGGCACTTCGAGCACGCCCATGTGGCCGACCGGCTCGATATCCTCGGGCCCAAGGCTGATGCGGCAGGCGCCGCTGCCGACAAGCGCCGGGCAGTGACTGGAATCATAGCCAAGCCCGATCGCCGCCAGTGCCCGCAGCGTATCATCGTTCGCGCCGTAGTTGCCGGCACGGAACGCAACCGGCGCAGGCGCGCCCGCCGCGATCAAGGTCGTGCGGGCGTAATCGATGATCGCGCATTGCTCCTCGAACGGAAAGTCGGTGAGATTCCTGCCCGTCGCCCGCGAGGCGAGCGGGCTGTCGGTCCCGGCATGTTCGAGCCATTCGGTATGGCAATGGAGCTGAATATCCTGCCCGGCAGCGATGATGGGCCCCACGATATCCTCGATCGCCGCCACGCCCCAGACCAGTGCCGGCATGGGATCGACGAAGAACACCGCCTTCTGGCCGTGCTCTGCCAGCAGGGCGAGCTTGTGGGCAATGCCCGCACAGCCATCCCGCGTAACGCAGGCGATCGAGCGCGCGAAGTTCTCGGCGCGGTCCTCGGCGCTCCTGCCGGTGTAGAGCCCGGAGGAGTACTCGGTGTCGATCGTGATGAACACGCGCGTCATGCAACCGGCAGTAGCGCCAAAGGGTTAAGGCGAGGTGATGACGTCACTCGCGCCGCGTCGCGGCGTTCAGATGCCGCCGGGTGTGATGGGGTACCCTTCGCCCGCAAGGCCTGCGGTGAGCGCCTCGGAGCAGGCCCTGAGGTCCTCGGCGCTGACCGAACGGATGACGAAATTCGCCCCGACCCGCCCTTCGCGGAAGAACGGGTAGGAGCCGATCTGGCAGGTGTCGAAAGCCGCTTCGGTGCGGCGCAGGATCTCGGCGACCTCGCTTTCCGGGATCCATCCGCCGAGCGTTTCCGACAATAGCGGCGCGCCCCCTTCGAGCTGGCCGGTGAGCGCATCGAGCATCCCGGCGGTGATATGCGGCACCCCTGCCATCAGAAACAGGTTGCCGCGCCGGATGCCGGGCGCGCCCGACATGCGGTTGGGGATGAGTTCCGATCCTTCCGGCACGCGCGCCATGCGCAGCCGACCTTCGTTGAGCCCGCCGCGGGTTTCATAGTAGCGCTCCAGCAGCGCACGTGCCTCGGGGTGGATCACCACTGGCACGCCCAGTGCGGCAGCGACGGCATCGACGGTGATGTCATCGTGGGTCGGCCCGATCCCGCCGGTGGTGAAGAGGTAATCATAGGCCGCCTGGAGCGCGTTGACCGCCTCGACGATCCGCGCCTCGACGTCGGGCACCACCCGCACCTCGGCAAGGCGGATGCCCTGCACCTGAAGCCAGGAAGCCACCTGCGCGATGTTCTTGTCCTGCGTGCGGCCGGAGAGGATTTCGTCGCCGATGACGATGAGTCCGGCGGTCCAGATCTTGTCGGGAGAGGTCATGGTGCTGGATTAGGCGAAGGCTATCGAAACCGAAAGAGTTTCGTCATTGCTTCGTCGCCTGCGGCTCCTCGCAATGACGATATAAGTGATTACTCCGCCGCCTCCAGCTGCTGATCGGCCGAGCGCGCATTGGCACCGGCACGCGTGAAGGTGAGAATGCCGTCGGTGAGCGGATCGTCCCGCATGCGCTTGCGGTCGATCACGTACTCCTGATTGAGCCGCCACGGATAGCTGACCGAGTTGCGCGGCATGATGTGCTTGCCCCGCTGGATGTAACCGGAGGAGAAATCGAAGACGTCGTCCTCGATGATGGCCGCTTCGCCTGCCGGCGTCAGCGCCGGTGTGGCGATGGTGGTGCCGGTCTTGCGCATGTGTTCGAGCACCCGGCAGACATAATCCGAGTTGATGTCGGCGCGCAGGGTCCAGCTGGCGTTGAGATAGCCGAACACCACCGCAAGATTGGGCAGGTTCGAGAACATGCAGCCCTTGTAATAGAACCGCTCGTTGAACTTCACCGCCTCGCCATCCAGCCGCACATCGATCTTGCCGGCGACCGCGAGCTTGAGCCCGGTGGCGGTGACGACGATGTCGGCCGGCAGGAAGGTGCCGTCCGTCAGCCGCACGCCGCCCTTCTCGAAGCTGGCGATATGGCCGGTGACGACGCTTGCGCGACCTGCCTTCATTGCCTCGAACAGATCCTGGTCCGGCACAAGGCACAGGCGCTGTTCCCAAGGGTTGTAGGGCGGGGTGAAAGTGGCCTTGTCGTAGTCCGGGCCAAGCGCCTTCTCGATCTTCTTGTAGAGCGCGTCCTTCACCTTCTGCGGCTTGTCGCGCGCCATCTTGAAGCTGATGTCCTGCATCTTGATGTTCTTGAACCGGGTGATGCGGTAGGCGAGCTTCTCCGGCAGGATCGCCCGCAGGAAATTGGCGATTGCATCCTTGGCCGGGCGCGAGAACATCCACGTTGGGGTGCGCTGCAGCATCGTCACATGCCCCGCATCGCGCGCCATCGAGGGGACGATGGTGACCGCCGTCGCTCCCGACCCGATCACCACCACGTTCTTGCCCTTGTAATCGAGGTTCTCCGGCCAGAACTGCGGATGGATCACCTGGCCTTCGAACTCGCCGAAGTCGAAGCCCGGATCATAGGGCTCGTCGTAATCGTAATAGCCTGCGCCCAGATACAGGAAATTCGCGGTCATGTGCGCGGTGGTGCCGTCGGCCTTTTCCAGCTCGACGTGCCAGCGCGCGTCGTCATGGCGGAAGTCGGCGCTGATCACCTTGTGCCCGAAACGGATGTGCTGACGGATGCCGCGTTCGTCGACGATCCGGTCGAGGTATTCGAGGATCGCGGGCGCATCGGCGATCGACTTCTCGTGCCGCCATGGCTCGAAATCGAAGCCCAATGTGTGCATGTCGCTGTCCGAGCGGATGCCGGGATAGCGGAACAGATCCCATGTCCCGCCGAGATTGTCGCGCCGCTCGACGATGCAATAGCTGTGCTGGGGGGCCTTCATCCCCATGTGCGCGGCCATCCCGATGCCGGAAATCCCGGCTCCGACGATCAGCACATCGAAATCAGGCGGTGTTGCGAGCATGACGGGCCTCTCTCTCCCTTGTTGAGGGGGATGTAACCACAAGGTCCGAGCAAAAGCCAGTCTTGAATGGCAAAGTGCAACCGACTTTGGGCGCGCGCGCTGCGGTTGCCGGGGCGGAAGCCCGCTGGTGGCGAAATGTTGCCGACATCGTTGCGCGAGCGCATTCTTGCTGCGCCGCAGCATAGGAATGTGGCATTTTTACTACTGTTGCGCAGAACTTGCCACTGACTCTTGTGAGGCCGTGCGACGCTGATAGGTTGCAGCGCGCTAACCCAAGTCCGGCGCAAAGACCGGCTGGAAAATGGAGAGAGGGAACCATGACGCGCAAGATCGCAAAGCTTGCCTGCGGCCTTATGGCATGCAGCGCACTGACCACCCCCGCCTTCGCCCAGGAGGAAGACGCCGAGGCGCAGGCCACCCGCAACGACAACGTCATTATCGTGACCGCGACGCGGCGCGCGCAGGACGTGCAGGACATTCCCCTCGCGGTGACGGCGATCTCGCCGCAGCAGCTTGAGGCGCAGCGTGTCGTCAATATCCAGCAGATTTCGGCGCTTGCACCTTCCTTCACCGCCAGCCAGGCGCAGCTCGCTTCGGGTTCGGTGGTGCTGCGCGTGCGCGGCGTGGGCACCACCTCGAACAACATCGGCTTCGAAAGCGCGGTCGGGATCTTCATCGACGGTGCCTATCAGGCCCGTCCGGGTGTGGCGCTCTCCGAATTCGTCGACGTCGAACGCGTCGAAGTGCTGCGCGGGCCGCAGGGGACCCTGTTCGGACGCAACACCTCGGCGGGCGCGCTCAACGTCACCAATGCCCGCCCCGACGTCACCGAATTCGGCGGCTTCGTGAACGCCGAATATGGCAATTTCGACGAAGTCAGCCTGCAGGGCGCGGTCAACGTGCCGATCGTCAAGGATACGGTCGCGGTGCGCCTCACCGGGGCCTTCCGTCAGCGTGACGGCTTCCTGACCGTGGTCGACCGCACCGGCCGCGAGGTTGGCGATACCAACGATGTCGATCAGTGGCTGGTGCGCGGCCAGATTGGCTGGGACACCGAAAGCGGGCTGCGCGGCCGCATCATCGCCGATTACTCCAACAGCCAGTCGAGCTGCTGCGGCGCGATCGAGCTTTACCAGTCGCCGCTGGTGACCAACGGGACCTATGCCGCGGTGGGGCTCGGCGCGAATGGCGGAAACGGTCAGCCCTTCGTCTCAACCAATCCTCGCGATCAGGGGGCGTTCGAGCGGGCGATGGACAACCGCGTGGTCTCGGCCAATTTCGCACCGGTTGCCGATATCGACAACTACGGCATCACCGGCGAACTCGAGTTCCCGATTTCCGAGAATGCGGACCTGATCTTCATCGGCTCGTACCGCAAGTACAAGAGCTTCGAGCGGTACGATTCCGATTTCACCGGCCTCGACATGTTCAACGTCGAAGCACTCAATCTCGAGATCGACAACTGGACCGCGGAACTGCGGTTCCAGGGCGAAGGGATGGGCGGCCGGCTCAACTACATGATCGGCGGTTTCTTCTCGGACGAGAAGATCGATCAGACCCAGAACTTCGTGCTCGGGGCCGACTTCGAACGGAACTTCGCAGCAGGCTTCCTGCGTGGTGGTTTGGGTGCCACACCGTTCCAGGCGGTCACGGGGGTCAATCCCGCTGGCACGCGCAGCACCAACCGGTTCCAGCAGGACGCCAAGAGTTATGCGATCTTCACGCATAACTCCTTCGAGATAACCGACGGCCTCGAACTGACGCTCGGTGCGCGCTATTCGTGGGAAGATAAGTCAGGGGGCTTCACTCAGCTTTCCAATAGCAACCAGATCTGCCCGGCGATCATCGGTGCCTTGACGCCTCCGGGCGGTGCGCTGACCGGGGCCTCCAACCCTGTCCGCCAGGCCTTCTTCGGGCTCGGATGCTTCGGTTTCACCGCCCCGGCGACTTCACCTGCCGCCGCGGTGCTTCCGCTGCCCCGCACGTTCCAGTCCAATTTCGATGACGAGGAACTGATTTACACTGCCAAGCTTGCCTATGCGTTCAGCCCCTTCGTCAACGCCTATGCAAGCTTTACCCATGGGTACAAGGCGGGCGGCATCAACCTTGATACCACTGCCGCCGTTGGCGGAGCCGATCCGAGCTTCCTGTCCGAAGAGGTCGACGCTTACGAACTCGGCGTGAAGGCGCAGACCGCCAACGGCAATGTGACGGTCAATGTCGCTGCCTTCTGGGAGGATTTCAGCAACTTCCAGGTGCTGGAATTCACCGGCACCGCCTTTGCCACCTTCAACGTGCCCAAGGCCCGCACCCGCGGGGTCGAAATCGAAAGCCTCATCCGGCCGAGCCGCGAACTGACCTTGAACCTCGCCGCGACCTTCCTCAAGGCCGACTATCCCGAGGATTGCGCCGGCACCCAGACATCGGTGCAGGTCGTGGCGCTGTGCGGCAATACCCTGACGAACTCACCCAAGGTCGTCGCGCTGGCAGGGGCGATGTGGGAGAAGCCCATCAACGACACGATGGAGTTCTTCATCAGCGGCCAGGTCCGCATGGAAGGTGACCAACGCACATCGACGCAGGCGATTATCCTGCCGACGGTTGCGCCGGGCTCCACCCAGGCTCAGGTGCAGACTGCTGTGGCGGGTGCACCGCCGATCGTCGCCGACATTCAGGACGGCAAGGCCTTCGTCAACCTGCGCGGCGGCCTGCGCTTTGCCGAGGGCAAGTACGCGATTGAAGGCTGGGTCAACAACCTGACCGACGAGGTGGTGCGCGGGGTGACCTTCAACACCACCGTTCGCAGCACCGGCATCGACACCTCGCGCTCGGCCTTCACTCTGCCGCCGCGCCAGTACGGCGTCACCCTTCGCGCGAAGTTCTGAGCGCGTAGCACCGGTTAGCTCCGGAAAGGAGCGGGAGAGGGGGGCGGCTCGCGCAAGCGGGTCGCTCCTTTCTTTTTGCGGGGGCGCCTCCGCGCCTCGTCCTCGGTGCTGTTTCCTTCGCTTCGCTACGGAGCACCTGCGGCTCGCGCGCGTGCGCTCGCGACGCCTGCGGCGTCGAACGGGCGCTTTCAGCGACGTTGGGGCTCGGCACGAAAAAGGCGGCCCGTTGCGGGGCCGCCTTTCAGTTTGCGATCATCGCGCCGGAACGGTCGCGCCAGCGACCGCAAGGCCGAACGGCCGCCCGCAGGTGCTCGATCCTGCAAGGATCGAAACGCACCGAGGACGTGCCCGCGCAGGCGAGCACGCTCACATAGATCTTGCGATTAGCATCTTCATGATCTCGTTCGAGCCGCCATAGATCCGCGCGATGCGGGTGTCGCGGTACATGCGGGCGATGGCGTAATCATTGATGTAGCCCGCGCCGCCGTGGAACTGGAGGCACTTGTCGACCACTTCGCTTTGCAGCTCGGTCACCCAGTACTTCGCCATGCTCGCGGTCGCCACGTCGAGCTTGCCTTCGAGCAGCTTGGCGATGCAGTCGTTGACGAACACCCGCGCCGCGGTGCCGCGCGCCTTGAGGTCGGCGAGGGTGAACTGGGTGTTCTGGAAGTCCCAGATCGTCTTGCCGAAGGCCTTGCGGTTCTTGACGTATTCGACCGTCACGTCGAGCGCCTTTTCGATTCCAGTAATGGCGTTCATCGCGATCACCAGACGCTCCTGCGGCAGCTCGCCCATCAGCTGGTAGAACCCGCGCCCTTCCACTCCGCCGAGCAGATTGTCGCCCGGAATGAAGACGTTATCGAAGAACAGCTCGCTGGTGTCCTGCGCATCGAGCCCGATCTTGTCGAGCTTCTTGCCGCGCTGGAAGCCTTCCGCGCCTTCGGTTTCGAGCAGCAGCAGCGAGATGCCCTTGGCCCCTTCGGCCGGATCGGTCTTGGCAACGACGATGATGAAATCAGCGAGCTGCCCGTTCGAGATCCAGGTCTTGGACCCGTTCAGCCGATAGCCGTTCCCGTCCTTCAGCGCGGTGGTCTTGATCGACTGGAGGTCGCTGCCCGCATCGGGCTCGCTCATCGCGATGGCGCTGACGAGATCGCCGCTCACCAGCCGGGGGAGGTACTTTTTCTTTTGTTCTTCAGTGCCATGGCGCACCAGATAGGGCAGGATGATGGTGTTGTGCAGGGAAGCGCCGAAGCCCTCGACGCCGTGCTTGGCCTGCTGGTCGATCACCACCATGTCATGCCGGAAGTCCCCGCCGTGGCCACCGTATTCGACCGGTACCGACACGCCGAGCAGCCCCGCTGCTCCGGCCTCGCGCCAGAACTCGCGTTCGACCATCCCGTCCTCGCGCCACTTGTGGACGCGCTTTTCCGGGGCGTGCTGCTGATAGAACTTGCCGACCGCGTCGGCGAAGATGGCGATCTCTTCCTCTTCCATGAAGGCCGGCTGCGGCACATCGATGACGGGCATGTGTTACTCCTGATGTTTCACGTGAAACACGCGCAAGCGGGGCGTTTGCGGGGGGTCTGCGAGGGCTCTGGCAGGGGTCTGGAGGGGGTCTGCGGCGTGCAAGCCCCCCTCTGGGGCGCCCTTACTTGCCGGTCCAGTTCGGCTTGCGCTTTTCGGCAAAGGCTGCCGCGCCTTCGCGCGCGTCATGGCTGACGAAGACCGGGCCGATCAGGGCTCCCTGCTTGGCATAGCGTTCATCCATCGCCCAGCCGCGCGATTCCTTCACGATCTGCTTCGACACCCTCACCGCGAGCGGGCCATTCGCGGCAATCCGCGCCGCCAGCGCCTTGGCCGCATCGAGCGCGCTGCCTTCGGTCACCTCGTTGATGAGGCCGAGGGCATGGGCGCGGGGCGCATCGATGAAGTCGCCGGTCAGCGCCAGCTCCATCGCCACACGCTGCGGGATCTGGTCGGGGAGCATCATCACGCCGCCCGCTGCTGCCACCAGCCCGCGCTTCACTTCGGGAATGCCGAACTTGGCGCCTGCGTTGGCCACCACCAGATCGCAGGCGATCATCAGCTCGAGGCCCCCGGCCAGCGCATAGCCTTCCACCGCCGCGATCAGCGGCTTCTTGGGCGGGGCCTCGACCACGCCGCCGAAGCCGCGGCCTTCGACCGTCGGGCGTTCGCCGCGCAGGAAGCCCTTCAAATCCATGCCCGAACAGAACGTCCCGCCCGCGCCGGTCAGGATGCCGACGCGCAGATCGTCTTCCGCGTCCAGCCGGTCCATCGCCGCCGCAATTCCCTCGGCCGCGGCGCGGGTCATGGCGTTCTTGGCTTCGGGGCGGTTGATGGTGACGATGAGGACGCCGTCCTCCACTTCGGTCAGCACTTCAGGGGCGGCAGTCTCGCTCACGGGGCTCTCTCCTATCGAAATTGTGATTGCATTTTGAAACGCAATTCTTGTGCGAGTGGTGCAGTGGGTTTACGGAGACGTCAACCGCAATTTCGCTAGAACGGAGAGGATTCCCATGGCCGAAGCCTACATCATCGACGCAGTGCGCACCCCGCGCGGGATCGGCAAGCAGGGCAAGGGCGCGCTCGCCGCGTGCCACCCGCAGCATCTCGCCGCGACCGTGCTGAAGGCGATCAAGGACCGCAACAATCTCGACACCGCGACGGTCGACGACGTGATCTGGTCGGTCTCCACGCAGGACGGGATGCAGGCGGGCGACATGGGCCGCATGGCCGCGCTTGATGCAGGCTATGACATCACCTCGTCCGGCACCACGCTCGACCGCTTCTGCGGCGGCGGCATCACCAGCGTTTCGCTCGCCGCCGCGCAGGTGATGAGCGGGATGGAGGATTGCGTCGTCGCCGGGGGCACCGAGATGATGAGCCTCACCGCCGCCATGAGCCAGGAAAAGATGCGCGCCGGGATCAAGCCGCCGATGATGGGCAGCCACAACGAGCGGCTCCAGAAGGTGCACCCGCAGTCGCACCAGGGCATCTGCGGCGATGCCATCGCCTCGAAGGAAGGCTTCACCCGCGAAGAGCTGGACGAAGTGGGCTACCGCTCGCAGCAGCGCGCCGCCGAGGCGATTGCCGAGAACCGCTTTGCCAAGTCGGTCGTGCCGGTGGTCGCTGACGATGGCACCGTGCTGCTCGACCGCGAGGAATATCCCCGCCCGCAGACCACCCGCGAGGACCTTGCGAAGCTCGAACCCGCCTTCCCCAAGATCGCCGACATGCCTTTGGATGAGCAGGGGACGACCTTCCGCAAGCTCGTCAACCAGAAGTATCCTGATCTCGAGATCAAGCATTTCCACCATGCGGGCAATTCGTCGGGCGTTGTGGATGGCGCCGCTGCGGTGCTGATCACGAGCAAGGCCTATGCCGAAAAGCACGGGCTGAAGCCGCGCGCCCGCATCGTCGCCACCGCCAACATGGGCGATGATCCGACGCTGATGCTCAACGCGCCGGTCCCGGCGGCGAAGAAGGTGCTGGCGAAGGCCGGCCTCACCACCGACGACATCGACCTCTATGAAATCAACGAAGCCTTCGCGGTCGTCGCCGCCAAGTTCGTGCGCGATCTCGATCTCGATTGGGACAAGGTCAACGTCAACGGCGGCTCGATCGCGCTCGGCCACCCGATCGGCGCGACCGGCTCGATCCTGATCGGCACGGTCGTGGACGAGCTTGAGCGTCGCGGTGGGCGTTATGGCCTCGTGACTATGTGCGCGGCCGGCGGCATGGCCCCGGCAATCATCGTCGAGCGGGTCGACGGCTTCGTCGACTTAGGCGGCACAGATGATCGCTGACAACACGCCCGTCATCATCGGGGTCGGGCAGTATTCGGAGAGGGTGGGAGAGCCCGGCTACGAAGCCCTGTCCTATATGGACCTCGCCGGACGGGCGCTGGCGTCGGCGATTGCGGATTCCGGGGCGAGTGGGTCGGTGGCGCCAAAGAAACTGGCAGACTCCATCGATACCCTCGCCGCGATCCGCGCTTTCGAGATGTCGCGCCCTGACAGGAAGCCGCCTTTCGGCGCGGCAAACAATGTGCCGAGGGCGATTGCGAAGCGGGTCGGCGCTGATCCCAAGCGCGCGATCCTGACGATGACGGGCGGGCAGACCAACCAGCAGCTGGTGGGCGAATTCGCGCAGGCCATCGCTGCGGGGGCAAGCCGCTGTGCGGTGATCGTCGGCAGCGAGGCGATCTCGACCGTGCTGGCGCTGTCGGCCAAGGGCGAGATCCCGGACTGGTCGGAAGACGTGCCGGGCGACTTCGAGGATCAGGGCTTCGGGGTCGAGGAACTGATGGAGCCGACCCTGTTCATGCACGGCGCGAGCGGGGCGATCCCGCTCTATGCGCTGGCCGAGAACGCGCGGCGGCACCGGCTGGGGATGGGGCTGGAGGAATATCGGCTGGCAATCGGCAAGCTGTTCGCGCCCTTCACCAGGGTGGCGGCGGCAAACCCCCATTCGGCGGCTCCCGTGGAGCGCAGCGCCGAGGAACTGGCGACGGTGACCGACCGCAACCGCATCGTCGCGGAACCCTATCCGCGCATGACCGTGGCGCGCGATCAGGTGAACCAGGCGGCGGCGATCATTGTCGCCTCTGCGGGTCTGGCGCGCGAACTCGGGGTGCCGGAGGACAGGTGGGTCCACATCCACGCCGTCACCGCCGCGACGGAACTCAAGCTCTCGCAGCGGCCCGATCTGGCGGGCAACCCCGCCAGCCTCGCGAGCGTCGATGCGGCGCTGGCGCGGGCGGGCAAGTCGATCGCCGAGATGCGCTACATCGACTTCTATTCGTGCTTCGCGATCCCCGTGTTCAACCAGTGCGACCACTTCGGCCTCGCAATCGACGATCCGCGCGGGCTCACTCTGACCGGGGGCCTGCCCTTCTTCGGCGGGGCGGGGAACAACTATTCCGCTCATGCCATCGCGGAAGCGGTGCAGCGGGTGCGGGGTGACCGCGGTTGCTATGCGCTGGTCGGCGCGAATGGCGGCTGGATGAGCAAATATGCGACCGGCATCTACTCCACCGAACCTGCCGACTGGAGCGCGAACGACCGCTTCGCCGTGCTCCCCAAGGCGAGTGACAAGGTGCCCGTGGCCAAAGGGGCGGTGGATGCAGCGACGGTCGAAACCTACACCATCAACCGCAGCCCCAAGGGCGCCGAGGCAATCTTCATCGGGCGCAGCGATGCGGGCGAGCGGGTGGTGGGCAATGCCGATCTCACCGATCCTGCAACGGCTGCGGCCTTCGAGGGGGGCGAGCCTTTTGGGCTGCGGCTGGCGTTGAAGCAGGATGAGCGCGGTCGGACTTTGGGGCGGGTCACCGCCTAGTCCCGCCGAGGAAGTCCATCGCATCGAAGCCCTCGGGCGCTGCGACTTCCACCACCGGATCGTCCCGATCATCGAACTCCGTGCGCAGCGCCCGGCTCATTACCGCGTGCATGAAATAGAGGCAGGTGATGTAGGTGAGCTCGAGGATCTCCTCGTCGCTGAACGCCGCCTTCACCTCGGCAAACAGCGCGTCCGGCACGCGCCCGCCGTGGCACACCAGCCGGTCGGCATAGGCGAGCACCAGCCGCTCCTTGGGCTCGAACACGTCGGACGTTTGCCACACGGGCAGGGCCGCGATCTTCGCCTCGCTCACGCCCAGGCCCCGCAGGCTCTTGCAGTGCTGCGAAAAGACGAACTGCGATCCGGTCGCCCACCCCGCCCAGGTCTGGCTCAATTCCCGCAGGGCAGGATTGAGCTTGCGCTCGGGCGAGCGGTAATAGGCGAACCCCTGCGCGGCGTGGCGCAGGGTGTCGGGGGAATTGGCGAAGACCGTCCACCAGTCTCCGCGCGTGCCCGTGGCGGTGCCGGGGTCGCTCACCGGATCGCGCCCCCCGAACAGCTGGGCATAGAGCGGCGCCGCGACCTTCGCGTCCGCTTCCGCCAGCGGCACCTCGCGCAGGCGCGGCATCAGGCGTCCACTCCGACCGTTGCAGGCGCGTGCCGCACATCCTCCGGCCCGAAGCTGCGGGTCGTGGCGGCGAATTCCAGCATGATGCCGTTGGGATCGGTGAAATAGACCGAGCGCACGAACACGCCCTCGTGCATCTCGCGCGCATAGCCAGAAGGGCTGTCGTCGTGGTTGAACACCATGTGCGTGTGCGGCACGCCCGCCTCGGCCAGACGATCGAGCGCCGCCTCCAGCTCCGCCTCCTCCATCGTGAAGGCGAGGTGGTTCATCGAGCCGACCGCCGTCTTTGCGTCGAAGGGAAACTTGCGCACCGAGGCAATCCCCGGCGCGGCCGGCGGCGCATCGGCCCACCAGAAGAACGCCACCGCATTGCCCCCGCCCGCATCGAAGAAGAAATGCTGCCCGCCGTCCGGCAGCTCCACCGTCTTGAACAGCGGCATGCCCAGCACCTCGGTATAGAACCGCGCCGTCTCGGCCATGTCGCGGCACACCAGCGCGATGTGGTTGATGCCTGTCGTCCTGATCATGCGCCTCTCTCCCTTGCCGCCGCGAGACTGCCGGACACAGCCCATCACCGCAAGTCATGTCGCTTGCCCCGACGGACGCTTGCGCGACTCGGGGCTTTGGGGTAGATGGTTTCAATTGAAACTATATCGGCCAGCAGGGAGCGCCCGCGATGAACGTGCAAATGAAGGCAGAAGGGGCCAAGGACCTTTTCGACAATCCTGTCGGGCTCGACGGCTTCGAATTCGTCGAATTCTGCGCTCCGGAAAAGGGCGTGCTCGAACCGGTGTTCGAGGCGATGGGCTTCACCCGCGTCGCGCAGCATCGGTCCAAGGACGTCCACCTGTGGCGGCAGGGCGGCATCAACCTCATCGCCAATTACGAGCCGCGCAGCGCAGCTTGGTACTTCGCCCGCGAACACGGCCCGTCGGCCTGCGGCATGGCCTTCCGCGTGCGCGATGCGGCCAGGGCCTATGACCACCTGATCGCCAAGGGGGCAGAGCCGGTCGCCAACGATCCCGGCGTCATGGAACTGCGCATCCCGGCGATCCGCGGCATCGGCGGGGCGATCCTCTATCTGGTCGACCGCTATGCCGGGGCCGAGAACGGCAAGAGCCTCACCATTTACGACATCGATTTCGATTACCTGCCGGGCGTTGACCCCTATCCGCAAGGGGCGGGGTTCCACACCATCGATCACCTCACCCACAACGTCTACACGGGGCGGATGAAGTACTGGGCCGACTATTACGAGACCCTGTTCAACTTCCGCGAGATCCGCTTCTTCGACATCAAGGGCGAGTATACCGGCCTGACGTCAAAGGCGCTAACCGCGCCCGACGGCAAGATCCGCATCCCGCTCAACGAGGAAGGGGAAGGCGGCAAGGGTCAGATCGACGAATTCCTCAAGGCCTTCAACGGCGAGGGGATCCAGCACATCGCCCTCATCTGCGACGATCTTCCCGCCTGCTGGGACCGCCTGCAGAAGCTCGGCGTGCCCTTCATGACCGCGCCGCCTGCCACCTATTATGAAATGCTCGATGATCGCCTTCCCGGCCACGGCGAGGATGTCGACGCGCTGAAGATGCGCGGCATCCTGCTCGACGGCACCACCGAGGGCGGCAGCCCCCGCCTGCTGCTGCAAATCTTCGCGCAGGCGCAGGTCGGGCCGGTGTTCTTCGAGTTCATCCAGAGGAAGGGCGATGAAGGCTTCGGCGAGGGCAACTTCAAGGCCCTTTTCGAAAGCCTGGAGCGCGACCAGATCATCCGCGGGGTTCTGAATGTCGAGGAACCGGCGGAATGACCAGCCACCCCGTGAACCTCGCCGGAATCCACCATGCCGCCTATCGCTGCAAGGACGCCAAGGAGACGGTGGAGTGGTACGCCCGCGTGCTCGGCATGACCTACACCACCGCCTTTGCCGAGGATCACGTGCCCTCCACCGGCGAGTATGATCCCTACATGCACATCTTCCTCGATGCGGGGAACGGCAACATCCTCGCCTTCTTCGAGCTGCCGAACCAGCCGGAGATGGGCAAGGACCCCAACACGCCCGCATGGGTGCAGCATCTGGCGCTGAAGGTGCCTTCGGAAGAGGCGCTGCTGGCGGCCAAGGCGCATATCGAGGCGCAGGGGATCGACGTGCTCGGCCCGACGCACCACGGGATCTTCAAGTCGATCTACTTCTTCGATCCCAACGGGCACCGGGTGGAACTGGCAGCGGACATCGGCACCGCCGAGCAATACGCCGAACTCGCCCGCGTCGCGCCGGTGATGCTGGAGGAGTGGAGCCAGACCAAGACCGCCCCGCGCCACGCCGATTGGCTCCACGAAATCGCGCGGGCGGAGCACGCGGCGAAGTAGGCTTCACCTCCCCTTCTTCCCCCCTCCCCGTGGGGAGGGGCCGGGGGTGGGGGCTCTGCGCTCGCTGATGGGGTGAACCCCCATCCCCAACCCCTTCCCCTTGGTGAAGGGGCTTAACATTTGATCCAACGCAAAGCGCGCCGTGGCCAACTCCCCCACCTTGGCACCATCCAAGAGAGGGGGAATCGGCCCATGCGTATCCTGTTCGTTCATCCCAACTACCGCTCGGGCGGGGCCGAGATCGCAGGCACTTGGCCGCCCGCATGGGTCGCCTATCTGTCCGGTCCGCTGAAGCGTGCTGGCTTCACCGACATCACCTTCATCGACGCGATGACCGAGGGGCTCAGCGACGAGGAGCTGGCCGAGCGGATGCGGGCGGTGCAGCCCGATGTGGTCGGCACCACCGCGATCACTCCCTCGATCTACGCCGCCGAACGCGTGCTCGAAGTCGCCGCGCTGACCGTGCCACGCGCGGTGCGGGTGCTCGGCGGCATCCATGCGACCTTCATGTATGCGCAGGTGCTGGCCGAGGCCCCCCACATCGACGTGATCGTGCGGGGCGAGGGCGAGGAGATCGCGGTGGAGCTGTTCACCGCGATCAAGGAAGGCCGCTGGCCCAAGGACGCGCGCGCCATCAAGGGCCTCGCCTTCCGCGAGGGCGACACAGTCGTCGCCACCGAAGCCGCCGACACCATCAAGGACATGGCCAGCATCAAGCCCGACTGGGACGTGCTCGACTGGAACCAGTACACCTACATCCCCTTGGGCACCCGCGTCGCCATCCCCAACCTCGCGCGCGGCTGCCCCTTCACCTGCTCGTTCTGCTCGCAGTGGAAGTTCTGGCGCGACTACCGCGTGCGCGATCCCAAGGACGTGGTCGACGAGATTCAGGAGCTGCACGAAAAGCACGGCGTCGGCTTCTTCATCCTTGCCGACGAGGAGCCCACCATCAACCGCAAGGCCTTCATCAGGTTCTGTCAGGAGCTGATCGACCGCGGCCTGCCGGACAAGGTCAAGTGGGGGATCAACACTCGCGTCACCGACATCTATCGCGACAAGGAATTGCTGCCTTTCTACCGCAAGGCGGGTCTGGTCCATGTCAGCCTCGGCACCGAGGCAGCGGCGCAAATGAAGCTCGACCGGTTCAACAAGGAAACCAAGGTCGAGGAGAACAAGCAGGCGATCAAGCTGCTGCGCGATGCCGATATCTTCGTCGAGGCGCAGTTCATCGTCGGGCTCGATAACGAAACGCCCGAGACGCTCGAGGACACCTTCCAGATGGCGTGGGACTGGCAGCCCGATCTCGCCAACTGGGCGATGTACACGCCGTGGCCCTACACCCCGCTGTTCGAGACGCTGAAGGACCAGGTCGAGGTCCATGATTTCAGCAAGTACAACTTCGTCACCCCGATCATGAAACCCGCCGCAATGGAGCGCGGGGAACTGCTCGACGGGGTGATGAAGAACTACCGGCGGTTCTACATGCGCAAGGCGTTGTTCCACTATCCGTGGCGTGGCACCGGCTTCCGGCGGCGCTATCTGCTGGGGTGCCTGTGGGCCTTCCTGCGCGCCGGGTTCAAGCGCACCTTCTACGATCTCGGCAAGGCGGGCTATTGGGGCCCGCAGACCAAGACACAGCTCGACTGGCACTTCGACGAGAGCCGCCTTGCCGCCGCCGACGCCGCGACCGACTGGGAGACCAATGCCGATAAGGCCGCGCAGGCGCAGGAGCGCCGCGAGGCGGTGCGGGCGCAGATGAAACAGCGGGGTGAGAGCCGCAAGCGGGATCGGATCGATGTCGATTGAGGCGCGGCTTCACGGGCGGCGCCGGTCGGACGCGCTGATCGGGCCCAACGCGGTGCTCAAGGCGGTGGAGGTGATGGAGGAGCGGCTTGGGGCTGCCGAGACCGCCGCCATCCTCGCCGACTCGCAGATCGCGCGCCTGCCGAGCGGTGAGCAGATGATCCCCGAGATCCACGCGCTGCGGCTCCACCGCTGGCTGGCGTTGCACGATCCGATGGGGGCTTTCGTCATCGCCGAGGAGGCCGGCGCGCGCACCGCCGACTACATCATCGCCAACCGCATACCGAAGGCGGCGGTGTGGCTGCTGCGGCATCTGCCCGCCGCCATCGCCGCGCCGCTGCTGATGGCGGCGATCAGGAAGCATGCGTGGACCTTCGTGGGTGCAGGCGTCTTCACTCCCGCAGGCGCATGGCGCTTCACCATCGATCGCAGCGCGGCCGATGACCGCATCCCGCCGCCCGACAGCCTGTTCCTCTGGTACGCGGCGGTCTTCACCCGGCTCTATCGAACGCTGGTGGCAGGAAACTGCGTGTGCCGCCCGATCGAACCGGAGCAGGACTTCCCCCCGCGGCGCGGCTACGCGATTACCCGGATGGGGCGGCACAGCTGAGGCGGATCTCGCTCGCCGCGAAATCGTAGGTCAGCCGCGCGCAATGGGCGATCTGGTCACGCCCGATGCGGGTGAGAAGGTCGGGCCGCCCGCGCCCCTTGCGGCGGCTGACGAGGATGCGGTCCTTCTCGAAGCGCGGATCACCCTCGCCGATCTCGCCCACGTCGCGCGGGTCGCCGTAATCCTCGATGCGCACCGCGAAGCGCTCCAGCGCCAGCGGGCCGAGCGCGATCGGTTCGGCGAGGCGCATGATACGGGTGGGACGCTCGATGCCGAAGTTCATTACCGCAATCCCGTTCGACGCCGGGGCGAAACCGCCCTCATGATGCGTGGCGATGAAATTGGCGGTGGGGGCGGTGACGAGGTTCTCCGCACGCTCGGTGACGAAGATCATCAGCAGCCTGCGCTTGCCGACCGTGATCTCGGTGCCGAGCCGGGTGTTGCTGCGTCCGCCCGCCCGACGCAGGGGGAAGCGCAAGGTGCTCTGCGCGAGCCTTCGATCGCCCAGCACGAAGGTCACGCGGCGGTGGGGCAGGTCGTGCACGCCGATCACCCCGTCGGCCTTGTCCGAGGCGGGGCGCGGCGTCCAGGCGATGCTCAAGGGCATCGCCCCCGCCCCGAAATCGGCGAGCACGCTGGCCGTTAGCCCCTCGACCCTGACGGGCCCGAACTGCCACCCGCGCCGCCCCTCGGGCAGCAGCATCAGCCGCGCGGCGATCTCGGGATTGACGACCGGCGGGCCGAACGCATCGGCGCTCACCTGAAAGCGGAGCGGCACGCCGTTGATGGCGATCGCGACGATGTTGTCGCCTTCCAGAACCAGCTCGGACGGGAGCGGTGAGGCGACCGCGGCGGCTTCCTGCGCGCTCGCCTGCGGCACGGTCACGGCCATGAGCGCGAGAACGGCGAATCTGTGCAGGCGGCGCGCGATCATCGCCAGCGGATAGGGCTGTGCGGCGCCGTTCTGCAAGCCGCCCCGGAGCCCGACCCGCGCTGAGGCTTCGCGCAATACCCTGCCGCCCGGCCGAGGTCTGCTCAAGATTGGCGGTCAGTCCTGTCCTTCTTGCGCTCCTGCTGGAGGCGCCGCTCCCGCTGCCGCTCCCGTTGCCGTTTGCGTCGCAGCTCGGAGACATCGACCCTTTCGGCATTGGCGGACATCCACCACACTCCGCCGACAAGCCAGACCGACACGCCGATGCCGAACAGCACGAATGCATTGGCATATTCGGCCTTGGAGACATGCGGGTGGTGATGATCCGCGAGCCACATCAGCAGCGGAAGCAGAAGTGCCGCCCAGACCATCGTCTGCGCCCATCCTTTGAACCCGCGGGGGACCAGCGTGAAGCTCGTCGGCCCGCGATAATATTTCACGAAGGGCTTGCCCCTGTCGCGCATTGCATCCTCCCTCCGGCCTGCACTCTCACGGCACAGGTCCACGACCACGTAGAAGCGAGGTGCTGTCATCCCCGAAAGGCCCAGCTCCTTGTTGTATAATGGAGATTTAGATCATCGGTTCCAATCTGGCACGTGCTTTCTTCGGTGCCTGTGCACATTTTCCTGCAACGAAGTCCGGCTCGCTCAGGCCTGGTCATTGCCTCGATGAAGGCGGCTCAATCGGGATTGTCCGCGCCATTGACCCGGGACTCTCCGGCAGGGCGACCGCGACGCGGGGGCTGGCCGCGGGCAGGATTGATCCCGCGCCGCGCCAGCGCTTCGCGCAGCAGCACCTCGATCTCGGCGTTCACGCTGCGCAGTTCGGCATCGGCGAGCCGCTGGACCGCATCGTGAAGCGCCGGATCGAGGCGCAGGGCAAAGGCTTTCTTCGCTGTCATTGCAGGTTCGTCAGTAGAGCGAGCCCGCATTGACCACAGGTGTCGTGTCGCGTTCCGAACACAGCACCACCATCAGGTTCGACACCATCGCCGCGCGGCGTTCATCGTCGAGATGCACCACGTCCTTCTCGGAGAGCTGCGTGAGCGCCAGTTCGACCATCGAAACCGCACCCTCGACCAGCTTGGCACGCGCGGCGATGACCGCCTCGGCCTGCTGGCGGCGCAGCATCGCACCGGCGATCTCGGGGGCATAGGCAAGGTGGGTGAGGCCGCATTCGTCGACCGTGATCCCCGCCACCGAAAGGCGTTCGATCAAGGCAAGCCGCAGTTCGGCGCCGACCTCCGCGTGGTTGCCGCGCAGGGTGATTTCGAGATGCTCGATATCGTCATAGGGATAGCGCGAGCCGATCGCCCGGACCGCGGCTTCCATCTGCGCCGTGACGAATTCGCGATAGTCGTCGACGTCGAACAGGGCCTGCGCGGTATCGGTGACGCGCCACACGACCTGCGCGGCCATCTCGATCGGGTTGCCGCGCGCATCGTTGACCTTGATGGTCTGCGAGATGACGTTGTTGGCGCGCACCGCGATCTTGCTGCGGGTCAGCCACGGCAGGACCCAGCGCAGCCCCTCGTTGCGGTCGGTGCCCTTGTAGGCGCCGAACAGCTGGATCGCGGCGGCCTCGTTGGGGTTGATCATGTAGAAGCCGGTGAGGATGAACAGCCCGATGAGGCCGGTGACGATCGCGCCGGTCATCATCAGTCCGCCAGACGCACCGGGCGCCATCGCGCCCATGAACAGCCACACGGCGATTGCGACCAGCACGAGGCTGACCAGCAGCATCACATATCCGCTCTGGGTCGAGGCCGGGACTTCCCGGCTGCGGTTAAGGGCAGGCGCATCGGCAGAGGACATGACGAATCTCCGAAAGTGATTTAATTATGATATCGTATTTATATCGTAGGTGGGTCGCGTCAAGACTGATCACAGCGCCGCCAGCAGGGGGCAATGGCCACCCTCGCTCCTTCCGGTTCCACGGAGGCATGGAAAAGGGCCCCCGGTGTCGCCACCGGAGGCCCTCTCCCGATCAAACCTGATCCGTGTCTCAGGCGTGGTATGCTTAGTGGTACTTTGCCCAGGTCACGTCGAAGCGGTCGGCGTTCATCACCTTGTTCCAGGCCGAGATGAAGTCGCACACGAACTTGCCCTCGTTCCCGCTCTCGGCATAGACCTCGGCCTGCGCGCGCAGGATCGAGTTGGAGCCGAACACGAGATCGGTGCGGGTCGCGCGCCACTTTTCCTCGCCCGTCGCACGGTCGAGGCCGACATATTCCTCGTCCCCCGAGTCATCGACCGGCGACCACTTGGTCCCCATGTCGAGCAGGTTGCGGAAGAAGTCGGGCGTGAGCTTGCCCGGGGTTTCGGTCAGCACCCCGATGCGGTGGCCGTGGTGGGCATGGTCGCTCACCGCGCCCAGCGCCCGAAGGCCGCCGACCAGCACCGTCATTTCCGGCACCGACAAGCCGAGCAGGTGCGCCCGGTCGATCAGCATTTCCTCGGTGCGGACCTGCGCCTTGGTCTTGAGGTAGTTGCGGAAACCATCGGCAAACGGCTCCATCGGCTCGAAGCTCGCCGCGTCGGTGTGCTCCGCGGTCGCATCGCCGCGCCCGCCCATGAAGGGCACGGTGACATCGAAGCCTGCGTCCTTGGCTGCCTTCTCGACCGCGGCCGAACCCGCCAGCACGATCGCGTCAGCCATGCTGAGCTGTCCGCGATGCGCTTCGATGGTATCGAGCACCTTGGCCAGTTCCGCCGGATCGTTGACCGCCCACGACCGCTGCGGCTCCAGCCGGATGCGCGCGCCGTTGGCGCCGCCGCGGTGGTCGGAGTTGCGGTAGGTCGAGGCCGAGGCCCAGGCTGCCTTGACCAGCTCGCGCACCGAAAGGCCCGAACCGAGGATCGCCGCCTTGAAACGGGCGACCTCGGCATCCGAAGGCGCAGTGCCCGCCGGAACCGGATCCTGCCAGATAAGCGTTTCGGATGGCACTTCCGGCCCGAGGTAGCGGACCTTGGGCCCCATGTCGCGGTGGCACAGCTTGAACCACGCGCGGGCGAAGGCATCGTCGAGCGCGGCCTGATCCTTGTGGAACCGCTCGGAGATTGCGCGGTAGCCGGGGTCGTTCTTCAGCGCCATGTCGGCGGTGGTCATCATGGTCGGCACGCGCTTGTTGGGATCGCGCGCGTCGGGGGCCATGTCTTCCGGGTCTGGGTTGATCGGCTGCCACTGGTTGGCACCGGCCGGGGACTTCACCAGCTCGAAATCGTACTTGAAGAGGATGCGGAAGTAGTCGCCGCCCCACTTTGTCGGGTTGTTCGACCATGCGCCCTCGATTCCCGAGGTCGTGATGTTCCCAGCTTGGATTTCCTCCGCGTCGTTGAGCCATCCGAAGCCCATCAGGTGCAGGTCTTCGCTCTCCGGAGCGCCGCCGAAGGTGTCGGCGGGGTGTGCGCCGTGGGCCTTGCCGAAGGCGTGACCGCCTGCGACCAGCGCCACGGTTTCCTCGTCGTTCATCGCCATGCGGGCGAAGGTTTCGCGCATGTCGCGGGCCATGCCCTCGGGGTCATGCGGGTTACCCTGCGGGCCTTCCGGGTTGACGTAGATGAGGCCCATCTGGATCGCGGCGAGCGGGTTTTCGAGCGCCTTGCCTTCCTGCGCATTGATGCGGGTGGCGACGCCTTCGTTGACCCATTGTTCTTCCGTGCCCCAGTAGACGCTCTCGGGCTCGAACACGTCGGCGCGGCCGCCGCCGAAGCCGAACACCGGGCCGCCCATGCTCTCGATCGCGACATTGCCGGCGAGGATGAACAGGTCAGCCCAGCTGATGTTCTTGCCGTATTTCTGCTTGATCGGCCACAGCAGGCGGCGGGCCTTGTCGAGGTTGCCGTTGTCCG